>JGI24703J35330_11748471_pt1 | contig 17094 bp, 17 predicted proteins | sample TergutNt197P1_FD_35330 | JGI IMG/M metagenome (IMG submission 35330) | reverse complement strand
TTATCTTATAGATATCCTCTTTGTTAGTTATTTCTTTATATTCATCAATATTAAAATTCATATTATTAAGCTCCTTCTATTCTATTATTGGATGGAAATTAGTGATTTTACCATCTTTTACATATCCGATAAAGTTTAATCCATTTGATGAAGCTCCTCTTATTTGATTAGAAATGGGATCAAACGTTCCGTTTTTCATAGCTTCTTGCCCCCAACGGAACATTTGATCATTCGAAATAATATTTGGATCAAAAACTGTTTTAAGTTGAGCTTCAGTTTTAAACTTTCCTGGAATTGGATTTCCTGCCATATCGAAAACAGGTATACGATACTCCATTTGAACCACTCCACGTACTGTTGGGTGTGGTGTTCGATTTGTGACTATAACTCCTCGACTTTGGGCTTCTGCTTCAAAACTATTTAAGTTATGTCCACCTTTGATACCTGTCCTACTTGCAAAGCCATCTACATTGATTAAATGATTCTGAGCATTTGAGCCAATTGGTCGTGCTTTAGTCCATTTCTCATTCACTTTAGCTAACCGTGGCACATTCGGACTTTGTAAATTACCTTGGATAATCCTTCCCCCACCAGTCTGTACATTCACCACACGACCATTGCTCAAAGTAATGGTACGACCAGTAGTTGGGCTTGGCTGTGCAGTCTGCCCACCAACTGCTCTAGGTGCAGTCGCATTCCAATTGCTAGCCAGATTAACAGCAGGTCCAACTCGTCCTGCACCGTCTAACCAAGATGCTACTACTAGAAACGTGTACCACTCATGATGCGACATACCTTGACTTGCACTGGCGTATGTTTGTCCTACTTGCATGGTGAAATCTCCAAGACGTCTAGTGCTGATACCCCGCACGCCATGTTCTTCTAAATAGTCTTGGATAGGTGGGAAGAACATGCCGTTATCTCTAATCACATTGAGTAAATCTTGTCGCTTGTTAATATCTAAATGAAAGGCTAGTTCGACATCTGTTAAAAAGATAAATGCTGTTTGTGCATCTTCAAATTCATCTTCGGTGAAATTCTTCTCAACAAATGTATTTACTTTCGCTAGTTCAGCCAAGTATCTTCTTGCAAAGGCTTGTTTCTCCTCATCAGTCCAGCCATTAGGAAATGGAACGCCACGCTCACGAATGCTAGCAATTAAATCTAGTTCTTCGATTGATGGTCCTGGTAACTTATTTTTCTTTTCACGCAAGCCCGTACGCCATACAGTAAGACCTGGGTTATGAAACCCTCTTGGCAGTCCACTTGATGCCACTTGAATTAGTTCAAATCCTCGCATTGCTTCTTGTTCTAATGCACGTCCTTCTTCAAATAAGTGCCTTGTTTCTGCTTCAATGACATGATACAACTCAATGCGTGCTTCTATAGCTTGAAGCACGTTGTGTTGTCTTTCTAATGCATTGGTGTGGGTAGTGATTAAATGTCTGAAATAATGATACGCATTCTCAGAACGGTTTGGGAATGTTCCTTCCCGGCTGAGCGTTCTTTGTAAGTCGCTAATTCTTATCTCTAGCTCTCCTATTCGTGCTCTTGCTTGTGCTCGTAGTGCTAGTAGTAAGCCACCATGTAGTCGTGGCACATCAGCTAGTCTAGCAATTAACCTTCGATAATCAGCGATGTGGCTTGAATAGGCTAAGATTAAAGCATTATCCACTTTCAACATATCCGCCATTTTCTCTTTAAGTAGGTTGATCCCAGCTGTACTTGAACTTGTGTCGTTGATAAAAGCAATCTTTGGTTCACGTGATGCACGTATTCGTTCTATTTTGGCCTCAAAAATCCGAATCCCTGCTTCTGCTTGGGCGATGAGAAGGTGCGGTTCTAGTCTTGAATTTTCATCCATATTAAGCACCCTCCAATCGTCTTAGCTCGTAAAGCAGCTCTTCTCTTTGACTTTCATAACGATGCTGATAGCGACTAAGATCCTCATTAACAAGTCCGATCCCATCGCCGCAGATGCGTTCTCCTTCACCGAATGAATTTTTGCTTTCTTCGAGTAAAGCTAACAATTTATTATCCTGCAATTGGTAAACTGCTTCGCATTGTTGGTCAAGGTTTTTCTTTTGGCTATCAAAGTAATTGGTACTTTCTTTGATCTCCTGATTAAATTCACTGCAACATGTTTCATATAGTTCTTTGTTTCGTTGAAGCTTGTCTAACTCTGTATGTATTTCTTCTATTCTCCTTTGATTAAGCATGTTCAATCGCTCCTAGTTTTATGACTTAATCCCCATCGTATTTGCAGCACTTGTATCCATTTCAAAAAACCTTGCTCCAATATCCATGATAAGTGTTGCGGAAGTCCTTAAATGCTCACCTACTCGTACATGATTTCCGTTTGCTTCTTCATGTGCTCGAACCGCATTTTGCACCACTGATAGTGTACTTCGCGCATCAATTGAGTTTAAAGGTAATTTTGTAAAAGATTCACTTGCTGTTTTTAGTGCTGTTGCTCTTTCATTTAAGTTATCCATACTGACTTGTATTGCTGACATTGCCTAACCTCCTTTTCATTGAACTTCTTAACTTGTTCTACATGAGATTATACAACAAAACTCGATAATATGCAAGTATTTTATATTGTTTATGCTAAATCAATAATATTAGTGCAAAAATATGTTTAGATCGACTATATATCAGATTAATCTTAATGAAAGTAATTTTTCTAAATTAGTTTGTAAAATTAGCTTCATAAATTGCTATTTATGCTTGGTTTGGATACGGTGAGGTTGTTAATCCCGCCGAAAAATAATTACGCCCTTTATTTTAAATTGAGTTAAAATTTACGGAAATATATGTTACACTGATCTTGTTCTGATCCAGATTTCCTACGGGTGCTGTACCATTTTTTTATTCTTAAAGGCGGCTAGATATTTCAATGAAGACTTTAAAACCTCATGCTGAGCAGTTGGAACTTCTTAAGCGTAAGCATCTGTGCGTCGTAAGCAATCGATAAAAGTTACAGGGTAATGATTTTGGGGACAAATAAAAAACACCAGTTCTCTCATCACCTGAAAGGACTGGCATTACTGCATTCACAAGTTTTAAAACATTATTTATACCTATTCATCAACCAAGTAACACACACATTATCTACAGCTGTTTATAGCACTCTACACAGTATTTTCAACGTTTGTAGTAAAACGGATTTACAAGTATCATTTTATATTCATTTAAAAAGGGGACAAATTTTTAAACTAATAAATTTAATATTGCCAGTCAAATCGTAAGAGTGACGTTGAGGATTGCTGATTTTGTAGCAGTCTTTTTCTTTTTCAATGAAAAAGCCGAATCTATGTTCGATTTCTTTTGGGTTTATAATTTTATATTGAAGAACCTAACTGTTTAACTTTCGCATCGTCCTTATTGACAGTTCCTGTTATTTCTCCAGCAACATCTTGATTAACGAAACGTAACATCGTTGCTGGTGCCCGACCATAGGCAAATAGATTGATACTTCCATACCAAACAAGCTGCTCATCTATAACGATGAACTTTTGGTGAATACTCGAACGTTGAATAATTGTAAAGCCTGCTAATGCAAGTTGCTCCAAAAGTTCCTTTACTGTTTCTGTTTCAACATTTTTATATTCGTTTATTGGCTTTGTTATGATGGTAACATTTTCTGAATTTAAAGCAAGCCCTCGTAAATAATTCATCATACTAATTGTACGTGATTTTTTAAGTCGGGGACTTGAAATGATAATTCGAAGTCGTGCCTCATTCATATCTTTTTTAAGAATTGGTAGGAAATCGTGTTGATCAAATAAAACACGAGCTTCGCTTTGCTGTTCGTAATCTGTTTTTGCCGTGTAACCTAGCATGGCATATCCTTTGACTCGTTTGTGATACATATTTTCAAACATCTTAATGTGAATATCAACGTAGTCGTAAATGACCACTTCTTTTTTACCTTCATATTCTCGATGAAGTCGACCTGCATATTGGTTTAGGATACCCGACCATGAGAACGGCATAACTAAGAAAAGGGTATCTAGTCGTGGGAAATCAAATCCTTCACCGACATATTTCCCTGTTGCAATAATAACACATTGTGTATTTTCAGGAAGAGCATGTAGTTTTTCAAGCGCTTCACGCTTTTGTTTATTTGTACCTTGACCTGTCAACGTGATCATCTTACACGATGTATACTTTTTCAAGAGTTCTTCCAATCTTTCAATATGAGCAGTTCGATTGGTCAAAATAATTGGGTTTCGCCCATCTTCAATTGATTTAACAATATCTTGTACAATTCTTAGATTCCGCTCTTCATTCTCTACTAATGTTGCTTGTGCAGTTGCTAAACTAAATTCTTCTTCTGCGATATGAGCGGGCTTTTTAAGTGTTGTAAATCTTGGAATGAATAAATGATCGAAAGCTCGTTTCTTAGCTTGTTCCTTGGCACTAACATAGTGGCGAATCTTTCCGCATTGCATGAAAACAATAGGATGTCTACCATCTTGGCGCTCTGGTGTTGCTGAAAGTCCATACACATACTTAGCACGCACTTTAGATAAAATCTGCTCATACCCATAAGCAGAAACACGATGACATTCATCAACAATAACCATGCCGTAGTTTGCCACTAAATCACGTACCTCTTTTCCATTTACAAGAGATTGCATAATTACCACATCAACACGACCTCTTAGCGTGTCTTTCCCAGAACCCAATTGTCCAATATGGCTCATTTCTTTTTTTCTACCTCGCCCTTTCGGCGGTTCAGGCAACGCTTCATGAAAAATTAAAAAATTCTCTAAAGCGTCTTTCCATTGATTCATCAAGGCACTGGTGTGAACAAGAATCAGGGTGTTTACTTTTCTTTTGGCGATTAAATTTGTAGCAACTACTGTCTTACCAAATGCTGTTGTAGCTGATAGGACACCAATATCATGTGCAAGTAGATCATTTACCGCAAGCTCTTGCTCAATTCTTAATTCACCATTAAATTCAATTTCTAATGGATTACCTACAAAGCGTTTATCATCTATTTCATAATTAATACTAGCACCATCTAGCAACGATTTTAAATCTTCCAAACAACCACGTGGAATACTTAAATAATTTTCTTCTTCCGACGCACAAGTAATGATACTATCCTCATTATGGGTTGATAGCCGCTGTCTTTGTAACTCGTAAAACTTAGGATTGCTAAAGGTGGCTAACCGTTTAATCTCATTTAAAGAGCGTGATGACATTCCTTCTTTATTCACATAAATTCTATTTGCCAAAACAACCTTCACCCGATCAGGAAAGTCTTCTCTATTAAGCGTAAGTGTTAATTTCTGTTGCTCCCACGGTTTAGTGTCATTTGCTGGACTCATTAGCTTGCCTAAGTCACCTGTCGCCTGTAGACCGTCACAAATCTTTTGAATTTCACCTAAAGATATTTTCTTAATCGTCTCCAAAAAACCCCATTGATCTTTAATCGGATTAAAATTCTCATCAATAAAAACACTATTCCCTTGACGAACTGCTGCTCCTTGGAGTGGTAGGGCAATAAGATTTCCAAGTCCACCTTTAGGCATATAGTCTTGATTTGGGAATAAGCGGTCATAAGATTTGAATTTTAATTGATGATGGTTATTCATTGTTTCGGTGAGCAAGAGATTGCCTAACTTTCGAGCAAGCTTGATTGGGATTTTCTCGCTAAGGAAAAACCATGCGTGTGCGCCAACTCCTGAACGAGATCGCTCAATATAAACTGGAACACCTTTGTCCTCACAGGTTTTTCTAAATGCTATTACATCTTGTTGCCAATCATCTTTATCAAAATCAACAGCAAGAAAATAACACGTTTCATCTGAAAGTATCGGATAAATTCCCACTACATCTCGATACAATGGATCATTGCCATGTAAATGAGCTTCAATAACAGTAGATGACATTTGTTTAAATTTTTGATGTGGACAACTCACACATTTATACTTCTTCTTATCGCATATGCCTTTTTGCCATTCGTTATAGCATTGCGGAGCATAGCCCGTTAGCCCGCTTCTCGTATTATGAAATCTTTTAGTATAAACATCCTCACGCCCACGGAAAAGCGACCTGAATAAGGAAACCAATTCATCATTACTTTTCGCTTTAGTAGGATTCGGCGGCAGAGTAATCTTAACTTCTTCACCAGCATAAGTTTCTAGTATCTTCTTGGTTTCCTTTAGCTCAATCTCTAACTGCTGATGTTCTTTTAAAAGTGCGTAATACATTCGCTTATAGTCTTGTTCCATGCTTGTCACCTTCATTGGTTTTATGCAAATTTAACATTATTTTCAATCATCTACTATTATCTGTATTTTCGATTTTAGCTTGGCTTTTTTCTAGCTGATCCTCAAGCGTTCGCTTTAGTTCTTTGATGTCGGGTAAATAGAGTTGATACTTAGAAACAAATTAGAATCCATGCCATAAGTTGCATATTCGATTGCAGTATCATTTTTATCAGCGCCTAGAACAATGCCGATTGGTGGGTTATCATCTACATTGTTCTTATCCAATGCAAAATAACCTAGATTATTTTCATATCACCTATCTCTATGCTATACTTTTCATAATATTTAACTTTCCATAACCAATATCTGGGTGTTTAACTTTTCCAAGCTTCCAATCAATAACAACATAGCATTTAAGTATCACATGATAAAAGACTAAATCAATCTAATTCCGAATTCGGAATAATCAGCAAAGTGATCATCATTATCTATGGTCATGCGATACTGGCGACCAATAAAAGCAAATCCTCTTCCTAATTCAAGTAAAAATTCTTCTAAATGCTTGATGAGTTCATTTTAGAGTTAACTTTCTGAGTAGCTTTATTCTGGAAGATTTAGAAATTCAAGAACATAGGAGCTTTTGATAATATCATTGGGTTTTTGAATATCATTCCCAACTTTTGCTAACGCTAATAATTCATCTTTATTCTTTGAAAGTGCAAGCCGATAGAAAAGCCCAGAATTTTTTTGTCTTTTCAATTCCCGAATGCTCCAATTATTATTTCCAATTTCTTTGATGTAAAAATTTCGTTTTAGTTCATTGGCTATGCTTAAAATTTCCACATAATGTGACCAACTCAATTGTCCAGACAGTGTCTGGACAATTGGAAATTTTAAATAAAGAAGCCTCATATTTGACAAATTACTTCGAAAAATCCTTTTTTAAGGATAAACATAGATAAGTCGGTATCTAGGTAGTCATATTCGTCGTAGTTTTTTCTCGTCATCTACCTCACCCTATTTTAGTTACAGCGTAAGCTTTCATGCGCTGGACGTCTTCTATTGTCGGGGTGTAATTTTCAATCATAGATGAACCGATGGCATACCAGACCGCATCAAAAATTCGTTTGTCCCCGAAAGGAACACCCAATATGGTCATGGTTTCTTGATTAACTACCAAGGTCATTTTAAGCCCTCCATCGCAATGTTTTTCTTGATTTTATTATATCCGATTTTAGGTGATTTTACAATGATTTCGAGGGGAAATAATGGTGTGAACGTTGATGCTGAAATAAAATTTATTGTCAGTCAAAACGTAAGAGTGGCGTTGAAGATTGCTCGCCATATTACAATCTTTTCAATTAACTTGGTATTTTTTTACTCATAATAGCTTCCCTCATCTATTTCATACAGAGCAGTAAACATGTGCTTAAAATGAACATACCCGCTGTATGGCACAATATTTACTCCACCAACTACTTCTGTTTCAATAGGATCAGATGTGAATTTAAGCCAATCATCAAACATTGTCTCATTATTCCCAAAAATGTTTAAATAACTTTTTAATCTGTGGGTTGCACATTTTACAGGATCAGCATTCTTCGTCAAATCTAAGCTTTCAATTGAACAAAGCTCATTTAAATAAAGAGAGAAATCCGATTTATCGATAATATCTTCTATTTTGTTTAATGTTAGCTTGATAAAGTTTTGAACTACATTACCAAACTCCACAGCTTCTTCATATGAAGAAAAAGCACCTTGGTGGACTATTCTATTTCTACGTTCAACAAATTTTTCCTTCTTGCCTTCTGTCATTTTTTTATCATGAATATTATCTAATGATTCTTTGAACACGGCTAAATAAGCTGCAAGAAAAACTCCATATTGACGTTCAGAAGAACTTTTAACAGGCTTCCAGAAATTTTCGATTTTGTTCATCTTATCTTTAAAATTATCATCTGAAATTTTTAGTATTGCATTTTGTTGATCTTCACTTTCGAATGGGAGATTAAAATTTAAATGTTTACTTTGCAGAATATTAAAACCTCCATCATCATATAAGAAGAGTAGCTTACTACAAAATTCAAAAAATCTTTCTAGTGCAGTATTCATAGTTGAGATTGCATCTCTATAAAAACCATTCTTTAATGAGTAAATTCCTATTTCAAATAAAATATCAAACAGTGGGTTCTCGATAACAATGTCACATCTTTCTTTACATTTGCAGTGATATGCGTATGTTATCTTATCACTTATACTGAAATTTTCTGGATCTATTGTGCCACAAAATGGGCACTGGACACTAATTTTCATAAATATCATTCTCCTTGAAAATATTGATTTCTTATCTTACTTTCTCCATTCAAAAATCACATCTCAAGTAGAAAAGGTGTGCTCTTAGTTATTAAATTTTCATTCATCCTCTCTACCAAGAAGATAGTCCGTGGAAACTTCAAGAATATTTGCAATTTCAATAAGTCTTTCTAACGTAGGGTTAGTATCTCCACTCTCATATTTACGATAATTACGAATGCCAGTATGTAACTTATCAGCCATTTGTTGGGCAGTATATCCCCGCTTTTTGCGTGTTTCGTTTAACCTGATATTGAACATTTCAAAAACTCCTCTAAAAAACCATTGACAGTGCCTTAATAATACACTATAATAGATTTAAATTACAGTGCCATTATAAGGCACTATTGAGGTGATGAAATGGTAAATTTAGATTTAAATATCCTTAGTCAAATCATACTTAACGGTATTTTTGACCAAGAGCTAGATAAAGAGATCAGAATGAAGATATTAGGCATTGCACCAGAAAAACAGTACGATCTTGCTTGTGAAGTGTTCCATAAGGCACGTCAAATATATTTTGATCTAGGCTTTATTGACAATAGTTACACCGAGAAAAAAGATATTCAAGCCAGAGAAGATGTAATAGAAAGCATCCATTACAAGTATCATGACATTGCTAGTAAGCTCTTTGACTTAACTTGTGAAGCCTACTTTGGTCTAGGCTTTGAAATACGGCAAGCTTTAAGGAGGTATTGATGTGACAATGCAATCAGAGTTAATAACTATCTTGCATGATACTGTGAAATTGTGCGCTCCACATCTTCATTTTTCTCTAGTTCAAAGTGATGATGTTTCGATTCACCATCGTTCGGGAAATGTAATGCTACCACATTCACATCTATAATCGATGGGTTAGTTCAAACGTCAACTAATAATTTCCAAATTTCAACTTTCCCGTATCAAACCCAACTTTTTATCATAAACTAACATGACGACTTAAAGTGAACTTTTTTTGAAAAGGTTGTAAAGTTACGTAACTTATGCTATACTTTAAGTACGCCGAAGAAGATGCAACCTTGCGATTGTAGCTTCTGGGAAAAAATTCTGATTTAGTTCAGATTTCAGTCAATGGATATTGACTGTTTTTTTATGTCGATAAACCGTTTCGTATTTCTAAAAATTTCAACCATATAGGATTTTGCCTTTTCACAAGGTGTTTGAAAGCACATCGCTTCAACAATCCTCTTGCGGGTTTTATACTGGGAATGGTATCCCCTGATATTGCCATAAACGAGATAGATATTAATTGGACGAAAATGAAAGCTATTGTTTCGCAAATTCACCAGTTCATCTAACATTTTTAAGGTGTGCGTTTTTAGAAATGGATAACCTTCAACGATTTGCTTGACAGTATCCAATTTCTCGTTCCTCCAAAGCCATTTAATGATATGCCTTAGTTCACCAAAAGTCTTTTTTGTAATGTGCTCCCATGTGTTAATCCCTTTGTAACCGGTGTAATTATATTTTCCTTGTATCGTATGAACAAGACTTATTTGCTCTGCACCTGAAAGGTTACCATTTGCCATAAGCCCACTAACTAGGTAAGCCGTTCGACTATTAATGACACGCTCAAATGATAGAATATTAACCATTAGGTGTTCATTTAACTGGCAATCTTTTTCAAAATAGGTTTTCCAATCCTTAAAATCTGATGCACCATAGCTGTGTTTTTGTTCGTTGATTTCACGTGTAAACTTTATTTTTCCACAAGCAATCAAGTTATAATAATTATTGTCAAAAAGTACTTTCTTTGCATCTTCAGTCTGTTCAAAAACAACATTTTTGTGTGTCATCAAATAGTTTAACTGTTCATCAAGGGTTTTAAAAGATTTAATTTTAATTTCCATGGATTTATCCCCTTTCGACTTTCCATTTCTAACTCCCCTCATTATACCATTTTTCGCTTTTTTTAGTAAACACTTAAACAGGATCGTGTGCCTATCATGAAAGAATTAAAAGAAGCGATACAAAGGCAACCATATTTAGAAAGCCCACATGTGATGATGCTAGCCAAAAACAATTTGATAGCTTTCTAAACAACAAATTTCCGAATAAAAAACACCAGTTCTCTCATCACCTGAAAGGACTGGGGCATTGCTGCATTCACAAGTTTTAAAACATTATTTATACCTATTCATTAACCAATTACTAGCCACATTATCTACAGCTGTTTATAGCGGTATATCAAGTATTTCCAACGTTTTGCAGTAAAACGAATTTACAAGTATCGTTTTATATTCATTTAAAAAGGGGACAAATTTTTAAACTAATAAATTTATTGCCAGTCAAAACGTGAGAGTAACTTTGAAGACTTCTTGTCATAAGCAGTCTTTTTCTTGCAATGAAAAAGACGATAAAATTTTCATTGACTCTCGTTTATATCGTTTTATTTGTCGTCTCAATTTTGGCTTGACTTTTCTCCAGTTGATTTTCGAGCGTTCGCTTCAACTCTTTGATATCTGGTAGATAAAGTTGATATTTTGAAACAAACAAACTTGAATCTATACCATAAGTAGCATTTGCTCATCCATCTTGTTCAAACTCAACGATGTATGGACCAATAAGCCGATAGGTTTGAATAAGCTCTGTAATTATAGCCTCCTTCTCCACTAAACCATTTTCCTACTATTTGAATATTATTTTTCTCATCACAAAATATAATTACTCTTGAACTCATTTTCCGAATGATTTACTTTTTCTACAAATTCTTCGTAGCTTTTACAGTGTTGTGGTATCAGAATCCCAACAGTAAAAACTTCACCACCATAGCCTGCTAATTTTCCTAATCTTTTAAACCCTAAGTTCTTAACCGCAGGATAAATAACACCTGCATAACTAGCACACCTTACGTGTAAATAGGCAGTTATTTGATATAAATCTTCACGAGATATATTCTCTGAAAACTTATATTTTGCGTCTAAAATCGTATCCCTCGAATAAAAATCAGGAAAAGCACGTGGTCTTTTGCGATCGGAATAAATCGAAAAACCATTTTCTTTTGTTTTATTATCAGCATGAACATAATTTTCTGTCAATAATGTAGCGACGTATTTTTCCCAAAGCCAGGCAACATCAATTAAAAGTCCATTAATTTCGTTGTCATCTTTGCCAAAGTCAATTTTCTCATCACGAAGAATTTTAAGGCACAGTTGCTGAAGTAAATAATACTCGTGGTAATAGCCATGACGAACAGGTTTTGAGATGTTTTCTTCCATGATATCTAAACGGTTTGTTCGTGAATAGGTAGGAGTTTCAAAAATGATATCTCGAATATTTTTCTGATGCGCATTATCATTTATTGAACCAAAACTATATTTTTCTTCTAATTTATGAATAGTATGACGAATAAGCTGGGTGACTTCATTATCATAACTGTATTCGCGAGTGTTATACGCAATTTTTCCTGTAAAAGGAACGTTTGAAGAGATATGACGTGAAAAATCAATCGGCCCTCTTATATTTGCATCACTATACTGCTTTTTCACATAGGTCTTGAAAATACCTTTTTTCATTGCGTTATTTAGGTAATAAGGAAATAAAAAAGCAAGTAAATCATGATAACTGTTACTATCATTGCTTGTCATATGATGGGTAGTCACATTGATATTTGTTACTTTTTCAAGCATATAGCGGATAAAATAGTCATCACTTCCCTCTTTATAAAATCGTGATGTGATTTTGATTTCATTAGTACCTTCTTTTAAAATACCAACCACATTAGAAGTTCTTAAACAACCATTACGATTTTCAAAAATAAATTGGTCATCCTCTAAATCTGTAGATTCTTTTATTGTGGGCGGAAAAATAATCAAATTTTCTTGTTCACTCAAATGCTTAAGGGTTTTATTCGCAAATCTTTGGATAAGTGGATTGTCATGATGTTGTTGTTCAATCTCTCGATTATCTTTGATATTAATCATTTTCTTTGCCATCATAAGCCAATTTCAACTTTTCTAATTTGCTTGTCGCATCTCTTTCACCACGATAGTAATCCTTTAACAGTGGTTCAAGCTTATATTTCCACAATTCATTTACAGTGAGTCTTTGGTTTTCTAGAGATAGGAAGTTACTAGCGCCAATTTGATAATCTGTTGTTAATCCTGTTTCTAATATCGCTTTATTCAATCTATTCATTCTACCCATAGTGTTTTGATTGTTCAACATTGCTTTTTGTGAATCTTCAGCAGTAATTTCAATAAAAGTAAATCTTCGACGCATCGCAAAATCAAATGTATCAACAGAGCGGTCAATATCATTCATCGTGCCGATGATATAGACATTTTCTGGGATGTAAAACCACTGGTCTTCTTCATCTTTCATACTAGAATATTGCGTTTTTACTTTCCCATCCTTGCCGCGATATCCAGGGTCAATCGAAAAGAATAATTCACCAAAAATCTTTGAAATTTCACCACGATTGATTTCATCGATGATGAAGATGTATTTTTTGTCATTCTCAACAAATTCAGGTGTTCCGATTTTATCTTTTAAATACTTATCAAAAATTGGTTGCTTATATGTTGAGTGATAATTTTTACTCCCCCACTTTTGATGTTCCAAATAGTATCTAACATTATCCAGGGTCAAACTAGCTGTGCTTCCACCAGGGACGATATAAGTGATGTTCCCTACACTATTCGGCTTAAATGAATAATTATTGATTTCAATTGGATCGTCACCTAAATTTGAAATAAATTCATTCCAAATTTCATCAGCATTTTTTGTTGTGCCCTTAAGAGTTTTTGAGCGACTCTTTTTACAAAAAGCTTGAAAAATCCCTTCTTTTAACTCAAAGCCAATTTGACCATTCTCATTATTCCCAGTAATTGGTCGTAGTCCTTCCACAAAGTCTGTGTAATCATAACTCGGATGAAATTGAACCATTTCAAATTGGTCACTTTCTGAAAGTTCTTCCCTAGGAACACCTGTTAAGATTTCTGCAATTTCATGAGCAAGATGAGTCTTTCCAGTCCCAGGTGCTCCACGCAAAATTATATTATGATTTTTTAAAAGTTGTTCAGATAATTCTTTTGCTTTCATACTTTTAGCCTCATTTCGATATATCTCAATTTGTTCTTTAAATGTATTAAATAATTTTCTTACAGCATCATTAGGCGCAGTTGCATTTAAATCGAGGTCATCAATGGCAACTGTAGATTCTGTGATTTGATTTCGGTTGATATGTACACTGAGATTTTTATGATTATAATCATAATTAAACTAAACATCACTAAAGCCCATGGGAACAGAGCCTAGTAAAGTTTTAAGAGTATAATTTACACCACTTTTACACCAAATGACGTGTAAAGTTATGAGAAGATATGAAAACATATTGCCTTGATATGACAGAACTAAATACAATTAAAAGAATACAAGCTACTAAGTCCAAAGTAACCTGTATTCTTTTTTGATTACTTTGGTACTCTTATTATTTTCGAGTGGCTATGATTATGGCATGATGTATCAATTCGAGCCGTGCGAAGATAATGGTGGTGGACGTGGTGCATACGAGTATGTGACATTACGTGAAGAAGTTTATCACAACGGGAGTGTAAAACCTCGGATCCAATTTTTAAAAAGGACAATTTTGTAGCATTTTTTTGTATCCTGTTGATAACTGTTGGAAAATTAAATAAATTTTAAGTAGCGATTCTTGTTGAAATGTGATAAAATGAGGAAAAGCGTTCTGCTAGAGGAGGGAGTGGCTTTGGAAAGTGTACTAGTAGTTGAAAACGATCATAAACTTACTCCTGCTCTGCTTGAACTCTTGAAAAAAGAGTACAAGGTTTACATCGCAGACGATATATGGGATGGAGAAACGATTAAAGACGAACATAACGTTGATGTTATAATCTTATTATTATCGCACCACATTGAATCTGATATGTGGACATTTCTGGAAACGATTAGTAATAAGAAAGTCCATCCAATGCGTGTTATTTTTGTGTCGGAGCAATTTGACGAAAAATTATACCCACATTTTTATAAAAATTTTGGTTGGCTCTTTACTTCTTATCCGGTGAAATATCAGGAATTGAATATACTTATCAAAAAAAGTGAACGACTCACAAACACCTTTAATAAAACTATTAAGCTCGAAAAACGTGGTTATGAGGATCATATTAAAGTGAGAGACGTCGTTCGAGTGAAGCGTGTGGGGAGTTCGGTTAGAGTATACTATTTAAATCACGATACTGACGAGGAAGAAACTGGAGACTATTTCTTCCCTCATGGGTTAGCAGAGTTCCCCAAGAAACATGGGATTGGAAAGCATCTAAAACAAGCGTCTCAAAGTTGGCTTTTGAATCCTGATTACATTAAGAGCATCAACTTCGCGGACATGGAAATTGTGTTAACGACAAAGGAAAAAGTGCCCACCAGTAAACAGTTCGTTGTGAATTTCACAGAAAAATATAAGGAAAAATAGGGAAAGGATTGATGAAGCATGGATATTCTGGATCTTAATTTAATCGTACTGCTTCAACGAACGATTGAATTGTTGGCGTTTTATTTGATTTTGGCTAATATTCATGGCAAAGATTTAAAAGAAGCGTTGAAACGACTTTTCAAGATACCGCAACAAACATTTTATGGGAACGTTGTGGTGTTGATTTTTTATCCTGTTGTGCTTGCTTTGCTATTTCAAATCCTACCTACTTACATGTATCTGATTGATCACCTTTTGCGTCCGTTTGTGGCTCATTTCTTGTTGAGAAGAGTATTCCAACTTAATAAGGCACTAATCTCTTTTCTTATATTAATGGTTGTCGGGTTCATATTTGGAATTTTTGCATTCATCTTCTCGTTAGATGCGACATTTGTCTTTCTATGGTTTTTATCTTCTGTGATGTTTATGGCACACCAAAATTATTTTGAAGGACTTTATGTGCGCCTTGTAAAAAGAAAACGATTATTAAATGTGGTGACGCTCTTATCTTTTGCTTTCTTTTTATCTCCTCTTTTTGTAGAAGGATTCCCTGTTCTTTTTCCGTTAATGTTATCGCTACTTTTAATATTAGGGACAATTGTGTATATCAAAAAAGAATTATCATACACCATTAAACGCATTCGACAAGCGACGTCAGATGATTTCTTTATTATCTTAAAAGATTTGTCTTCGGAATATGAGGAGTTTGATTATTGCAGTTGGTACATCATCCGAAATCAAAACGTCCTAGAGCTTGCGCCGATATTATCTAAAAAATTAGACTTTCAATGTCTGCGTGGTACGATTGAAAATTACGAATGCATCACGAGTAAAAGACAAATAAAAATCAATGTGCTCTTATAGAAAGTGCGCATTGATTTTTTTTTACGGGCAGTTGATTCCAGCAATCCAACATAAAATTGCTGGTTGAATCTCAACGTATGCCAGAGTAGCTGTCATTACAGCTAAAGAAAGCCATGTTCTCATCTTAGAAAACTCCTTCCTAGGATAATCCTATTTACTCCCTTATCTATACGAGAAAACGCAACATGTATTAATTCCTCGGGAAAGCACATGAATTTCATGGTTCAGTCAGAAATTCCGATTTTTTATGTTACAATTCAAATTCAGGAATGGTTATGGCGAAAAAATCTACAAGCGGTAGGTATTTTCGTCATGCCCTTTTCTTAATACATAACCGCATTATAGCAAGGTTTGTCGAAAGATTCAAGTGTTTTCAAAAAATATTCTACTTGTATAGAGAGACGAGATTGATATGGGCTTAGATTTCCTTGAATGGCTTCAAGGCTTATCCCCTGCGGGACATCGGATCGTGTTTGTTTTGTCAATGATTTTCTGGGTTTCGTTAATCGGATGGTTCGTTTGGGATAAATTTAAAAGAAGTACTTAAATTGAGCACAATTTACGATGGCATCTTGACGGTGTTTTTCTTTTGCATTTTTTGACAAGGGTTATTTAATGTTGAATGTGAGATGTTTATTTTCAAGTCTTGTTCAAACGACGTAATACCAACGTTTTTAAGTTAGAAGAAAGTCTTAGTTTTTTAGGTGCACTAGGTCGAGCTGTTGCGATAGTGGCAGTAATCGCTGTAGGTGTCGGACTAACAGGCGGATTGGTGGTGCTGTCCTTTTTGCAGGAGCTGTCATGTACAATGACTATCAAAACGATAGAACAAGCAGTTTTCTTTTTATCTCGGAGCGACATTTGGTGGTGCAGTTTACTGGGGCAATGACTTTTAGTGCACGGGTATTAGTTCCATTCAGACAATGGACGAATGGTCGCCAAGCCGTAGGCTACATCGCAAAGATTGCACAAGAAAAAGGAACAGGAACGCATGATGTTCCACTTCCAAGTAATAGTTCAAGTCGGGTATTTTTAGCTAGTGGCATCCAAGTTAAAGCAGATATGGCTAGGGTAATCGTCAACCCAGATGGAAGTGTTAAAACAGCCTATTCATTTAACAGTAAACATAAAACAGAATAAAATTAAAACCACATTCATTTCAGCTAAAGAAGTGAGTGTGGTTTTTCAATAGCTTAGAGATTCTATTCATCAACCCGA
>JGI24703J35330_11748472_pt1 | contig 17114 bp, 16 predicted proteins | sample TergutNt197P1_FD_35330 | JGI IMG/M metagenome (IMG submission 35330) | reverse complement strand
GGGAAGTTGCGCAAGCCGCAAAGTCTAACGGCTTGCCCATTCGTGTTGGCGTAAACGGCGGCTCGCTTGAAAAAGAAATTTTGCAAAAATACGGCGGCATTACAGCGCAGGGGCTTGCCGAAAGTGCATTAAAAAACGTATTAATGTTAGAAAAATGCGGCTTCTCAGACATTGTTGTGTCCGTAAAGGCATCAAACATTGAAATTATGCTTGATGCGCACAAAATTTTGGCAACACGCCTTTTTTACCCCTTACATATAGGGCTTACGGAAGCGGGAACGCCCGTAAACGGGGCAATCCGTTCTGCCGCCGGGCTTGGCGCGTTACTAAGCCTTGGCATTGGCGACACTTTGCGCGTCTCTCTCTCCGGCGACCCTTTGGGGGAAATTCACGCCGCAAAAGAGATTCTTACGGCTATGGGGTTGCGTCGTTTCGGCGTAACCGTTATCGCTTGCCCCACCTGCGGCCGTTGCGATATTGATGTGGCGTCTGTTGCAGCCCGCATTGAATCACAGCTTGCACACCTGACAACACCACTAACCGTTGCGGTAATGGGTTGCGCCGTAAACGGCCCCGGCGAAGCACGCGAAGCCGATATCGGCATAGCCGGCGGGCGCGGCGGCGCGGTGCTTTTCCGCAAAGGCGAGGTTATTCGCCACGTAGCAGAAAATGAATTGGAAGCGGCTGTTTTACAGGAAAGTAGAGCATTTCTCGAAGTTTGATGCGTCGGAGGGCATATGAAAACTTCCACGGGGCGAAAGCGACACCGAGCCAATTTTCGGCCCGTCGGGCATACAATTCCTTTTAAATTGCTGTGAAAAGAAACGGGAGAAAAATTGCTTCAACCTGCGTTCAATTTCCTCGGGTGGGTATTTATTATTGGAGCGTGCTTGGCAAACTTCAACAGGGGGTTCAAAATTATCATCTTCGTTAAACGCGATTTTTGCAAGTTCAAGTATTTGCGACGGCTCGCGCCCAAAGCGCAGAAAATGATAAAGGAAGAAGTCGTGCAATTCATACGCGCCAACAATTTTTTCTGTGTGCTGCATTATTTCGCCGTTTTTTGGCGGAAGAAGCTCGGGGCTTATCGGCGTGGACAGTATATCTTCAAGCACCGATGTCAGACTTGGCGAAAGGCTTTTTTGAGATTGCGCAACATGTTGCACAATTCGACACACCAAAGTTTTCGGCACGCTTGCGTTCACATTGTACATACTGATATGGTCGCCGTTGTAGGTTGCCCATCCCAATGCAATCTCTGATAAATTTCCGCTGCCTATTACTATGCCTGTTTGTTTGTTTGCCAAATCCATAAGCACAAGCGTACGAATGCGAGCCTGCGCATTTTCATAAGTTACATCATGTAAAGTTTCGGGGTGAGAAATATCGCGCAAATGTTGGCGTACCGTTTCGGTTATGTCAATTTCGCGGCAGGGTATGCCAAGGGCTTCACAGAGTTTGTGTGCGTTACTTTTTGTACGTTCGGTTGTGCCGAAGCAGGGCATTGTTACTGCAATTATGCCGCTTTTTTGCATGTTTAATTTGTCATATGCCCGCGCAGTTACCAACAGCGCGAGGCAACTGTCCAGCCCGCCGGAGATTCCCAAAACGGCGTGCGCCCCGGTATGTTCAAGCCGCTTCATAAGCCCGTGCGCCTGAATGTTCAAAATCTCTTCGCAACGTTCCCCGCATCCTTCCTCGGGTATGAACGGGAGTGGCGAGATTTTTCGTAACAAAGGCCTTCCTTCACCTGCACCCGATGAAAAAGTTATGCTGCGGTAAAAATTTTGTCGGGGGGTTAAAAATTGTGTGTTCTTTCGGCTGTGGTTTACGGCTTGCAAATCAACCTCCGAAACTGCCCAGCCATCACCGAAAGGCAGTGATTCTGCAATTTTTGCACCGTTTTCGCAAATCAAATTATGCCCAGAAAAAACCATATCTGTTGTACTTTCGCCATACCCCGCTGTTGCAATCAAGTAGGCGCAAATGCGTTGCCTCGATTGCCCTAATGCAAATGCACGCCGATAATCCGCCTTGCCAACTACTTCGCAACCTGCCGATATATTGGCAATTATTGTTGCCTTGCCGGCGGCGTTTAAATCCTCGCCTATTTCCACCGAAAATTTAAACTCGGGAATATCCTCGCACTCAAAAACCAAGCAGTCCTCGGGTGCAGGGGAAAAATACCGCAAATCGTCAACTTTCAAAAATGCTTTTGGCACAATGCCCAAGATTTCCCCGCGGCAAAAAACCGCCGCAACATTATAAAGTTTCCCGTCAATTTCAAACGGAAGCCCCGCAACTGCAACAACATTACAATCCTTTGTTTCGGAAACAATATAATTCAGGGCTTTTGCGGCGTTTTTTATCAGCGTTTTTTGCAAAAACAAATCTCCGCATGTACAGCCCGTGATACACAGCTCGGGCATACAAATAAGCCGCACATTTTCGTGTGCAGCTTTTTTTATTAAAGCAATAATTTGCCCGGCGTTAAAGTCGCAATCTGCAACACGAATCGTTGGCGTTGCCGCCGCAATACGAACAAAGCTATAAAGCATTTTTACTTGCTCCCTCCTGCAAGGCAATTCTTAATTATCAAAGTATTTCTCAGGTTTTCCATTATAATAAACATTGCCTTCATTGACAAATCCAATACCGCGTGACAAAATAAAGGTAATGAAAGAGTAAAAAGGGGTTGCTGAAATGATTGTAATTATAAAACCCGATGTGCCGCAAGAAAAAGTTGAGCATTTAATAAAATGGCTTGAAGATAAAAATTTAATAGTAAAAAAATTTCACGGCAAAGACCAAAGCGTAATCGGGTTAATAGGCAACACAAAAATTATAGACAAAGACATGATTAAAAGCTTGGATATCGTTGAATCTGTGGCAGATATGACAGACACATTTAAGGCAAGCAACAGAAAGATGCACCCGGAAGATTCAATAATACGATTGGCTGGCGGCAAAGGGCCGAAAATCGGCGGCGGAAATTTCGCGCTTATTGCAGGGCCTTGCTCTGTGGAAAGCCGCGAGCAAATTACATTTATCGCAAAAGAAGTAAAAACAGCAGGCGCGAATTTTTTGCGTGGCGGTGCGTTCAAGCCTCGCACATCGCCCTATGATTTTCAGGGGATGGGCAGTGAAGGTATCGACCTTCTTGTGGAAGCACGCGCAGCCACGGGTTTGCCCATTGTCACCGAGCTTATGGACATTCACAACCTTGATTTGTTCCTTAAAAATGACATTGACGTAATACAAATAGGCGCGAGAAATACTCAAAATTATGACCTTTTAAAACTAATCGGAAAATCCACAAAGGCCCCGATTCTTTTAAAGCGCGGTCTTGCCGGCACAATAAAAGAGCTTCTTATGAGCGCGGAATACATAATGGCAAACGGCAACGAAAACGTGATTTTATGCGAGCGCGGCATCCGCACATACGAGCATGATTACACGCGAAATATCTTGGATTTATCCGCCGTACCCGTGTTAAAAAGCTTGACGCATTTGCCTGTTATTGTTGACCCGTCCCATGCCACGGGCCGTTCGGATTTAGTGCCTTCCATGACACTTGCCGCCGTTGCCGCCGGCGCAGACGGTATTATTGTTGAAGTACACAATGACCCGCCAAACGCACTTTGCGACGGCGCGCAATCCCTTACACCGGAAGGTTTTGCCCAACTTGCAAAAAAAATTGATAAAATTCGCGAGGCGATTGCATAATGAAAAACGTAGGAATTGTCGGGCTTGGGTTAATCGGCGGCTCTTTGGCGAAAGCCTATAAAAGGACGCAGGGCATTACCGTTTTGGGCAATGATACAGACAGTTCCATAGTAGAATTTGCAAAGCTTGCAGAGGCAATTGACGGCAGGTTAACCGACGAAAACTTGCGTGGCTGTGATGTTATTTTGCTTGCTGTTTTCCCGCAAGGCGTGATTGACTGGGTAATTTCAAAGGCAGAATTTTTGGCAGGCACAACAGTTATTGATTGCGCAGGTACAAAGGGGCGCGTTTGCGATACCTTGTTTCCTATTGCAAAAAAGCACGGTTTTACCTTTGTTGGCGGCCACCCGATGGCAGGTTTGCACCGCAGCGGGTTTAAGTTCAGCCGCGAGGATTTATTTGACGGCGAGCCGATGGTAATTGTTCCGCCCGCGCACGATGATATTCAGCTTTTTGAGAATATAAAGACTTTGCTTGAGCCCCTTGGTTTCGGGCGAATTTCCGTAACAACAGCGGCAGAACACGATAAAATTATCGCCTTTGCCTCGCAAATGCCCCATGTAATCTCAAATGCATATGTAAAAAGCCCCGCCGCATCGCTTCACAAGGGGTTTTCTGCAGGAAGTTACCGCGACCTTTCGCGTGTGGCACGGCTGGACCCGGACATGTGGACAGAGCTTTTTTTGGAAAACAAAGAGTATTTAATCGCAGAATTTGATAAATTTACAGGAGCTGTGCAAAAATATCGTGATGCCTTAGAATCAGCCGATGCCAAAAAATTACGCGCACTTTTGCACGAAGGAAGTTCCCGAAAACGGGAGGTGGACGGCCCGTGAAAACCGTTGAAGTAAAATTCCCGCTATCTGAGCGTGCGTCATACGAAATTCGCATAAAAAGCGGGATTTTAGAAAAAATCGGGGAAATGCTAAAACCCCTTTTCCCAAAGGTAAAAACCTTTGCAATAATCACCGACGAAAATGTAGCCGCAATCTACGAACGTCGCGTGGCAGATTCCCTGATAAAATCGGGATATGAAGCCATATCTTGCGCCGTCCCCCCGGGGGAAAAGTCAAAAGGCATGGCGCAGTATTTTACTTTGCAACGCTGGCTTGCAAAAAATCAAATCACAAGAAGCGACGCTATAATCGCGTTGGGCGGCGGCGTTGTTGGTGATTTGGCAGGCTTTACAGCCGCAACATATCTGCGCGGCATACCCTTTGTTCAGGCACCTACAACTGTGCTTTCAATGGTAGATTCATCCGTTGGCGGCAAAACCGGCATTGACATTCCCGAGGGGAAAAATCTGGTAGGGGCATTTTACCAGCCGTCAATCGTTTTTTGTGACCCCGACACGCTTTTAACGCTTACGCCGGAAGTTTTTGCCGACGGTTGCGCCGAAATAGTTAAACACGCAATGATTTGCGGGGCGGCAGAAGGCGAAAATAATCTGTTGCAGATGTTATTATTCCCCGGTGGAAATGCCATTCACGAGCAATTACCATTAATCATCGAAGAAAATATAAAAATAAAGCGCGACATTGTTCAAAAAGATGAATTTGACAAAAACGAACGCCAACTTTTAAACTTTGGCCACACAATCGGCCATGCAATCGAACGGCTGAGTAACTTTGAAATTTCTCACGGGAACGCGGTTGCCATTGGCATGAGCATCATCACACGCGCAGCGGTGCGCAAGAAGTTTTGCCCGCCGGAATGCCAAACAATTATTGAAAAACTTTTGGAAGCATTTAACCTTCCCACGCAAACAAACTACGAACCGCAGGATATTTTCAACGTGGCATTAACCGACAAAAAACGTATGGGCGACACCATCACAGAAGTTATCCCCATAAAAAAGGGCGAGTGTATTCTGCAAAAAATGCCCGTAAACGACCTGCTTGATTGGATAGCTCTATAGGGACAGAAAGGGCGTAAGTTTTCCATGAAAATAACCATACAGCCGGGTAAAATATCGGGCGAAATTGCCGCAATCCCGTCAAAAAGTCACTTGCACCGTTTACTTATTTACGCCGCGCTTGCAGACAGAGACACACTTATTTCCTGCGCGGTAACAGAAGCGGAAGACATAAAAGCCACGGTTGCTTGTTTGTCTGCCCTTGGCGCGGTTATAGCCGAAAACGAGGATGGTTTTGCGGTAACGCCGATAAACAGGGGCGCAGTGCCCCTTGGCGTAGACGAACCCGTTTATTTGCCCTGCGAAGAAAGTGGCTCGACCTTGCGTTTTATGTTGCCTGTGGTGTGTGCATTGGGTGTTCGCGGTGCATTTGAAATGAAAGGCCGTTTGCCCCAAAGGCCGCTTGAACCCTTGGACGCCCAACTCGAAAGCCATGGGGTGCATCTTTCTCGCAGCGAAAACTTTCTGTACTGCGAAGGGCAACTGCTCCCGGGGGATTATAATTTACCCGGCAATGTTACATCCCAGTACATCACAGGGCTTTTAATGGCATTGCCGCTTTTGGAAACTTCCAGCAATCTGTTTGTTACCGCACCAATTGAATCCGTTGACTATATAAAAATGACACTGGACGTTGCAGAGGCTTTTGGCGGAAAACCCGAAATCATTCATCATAATTATAAAGAAAGCGCGAATAGCCGCTTCGACAGCCGCCGCGAGGTTGAATACAAAATCCGCAGTGTGGGAATATTTGAAAGCCCTGGCATGGTTAAAACCGAAGGAGATTGGTCAAATGGCGCGTTCTGGCTGTGCGCCGGCGCGATGCCCGGCGGGAATATCCTAGTAAGCGGTTTAAAAAAAGACAGTAGCCAAGGCGACCGCCGGATTTTTGATATTTTAACAAAAATGGGCGCAAGCACTTCTTGGGAAAACGAAAAAATTCGCATAAAATCCCAAAGTCGTCACGGCATCGAAATCGACGGCAGCGATATCCCCGACCTTTTGCCCGTACTTGCCGCAGTGGCGGCAGTAGGCACGGGAACAACGGTTTTTCGCAACGCCTCGCGCCTGCGCATCAAGGAATCCGACCGACTCACCTCCACCGCAAAAACCCTTTCAAGCCTTGGCGCGAACATTCAAGAAACCGCCGACGGCCTTCGCATAGAGGGCATAGACTCGCTTAAAGGCGGCACGGCAGACGCCTTTGGCGACCATCGTATAGCAATGACTGCCGCAATAGCTTCTGCCGCTTGCAATCGCCACGTAACCGTAACGGGCGCGCAAGCCGTTAACAAGTCTTACCCCCGTTTCTGGGCAGACTTGGCATCCCTTGGCAAAAAAGTTTTTGAGGAATAAATTACACGGGGAGTGTTGAAAATTCCATGAGCAGTACTTGGAAAAACCGACTTTCGCTGTCGTTATTCGGGCAATCGCACGGGGCGGCAATAGGGGTAACATTGGATGGTGTTCCCCCGGGGGAATATGTTGACATGCCCGCACTTAACGCTTTTTTGCAAAGGCGTGCGCCCGGGCGTTTTCCATGGGCAACGCCACGAAAAGAAGCAGACATGCCGGAATTTTTATCCGGCATTGTAAACGAAAAAACATGTGGCGCACCCATTACGGCAATCATTAGAAATACAAACACACGCCCGGCCGATTATGAAAACATAAAAAAAATCCCGCGCCCCGGTCACGCAGATTATGCCGCGCATGTTAAATACGGCGGCCACGCAGACATATCGGGCGGGGGGCATTTTTCGGGCAGGCTTACGGCGGCTTTATGTATAGCGGGTGGAATTTGCTTGCAAATTCTGGAAAAGCGCGGCATTTTTATCGGCGCGCATGTAGCGTCTGCGGGTACGGTTCATGATGATTTATTCAGCGGAACGGACATAAACCCGGCAATGCTCAAAAACCTGAAAAGCATGGACATTCCCACCATTAACCCACAAGCATCGTCGCTTATTGCAGAAGAAATAAACCGCTCAAGATTGGATAACGACTCCGTTGGCGGCGTGGTGGAATGTGCCGCAATTGGGCTTCCCGCAGGGCTTGGCGCGCCCATGTTCGGCGGCATGGAGAATCAAATTGCCGGCTTGGTTTTTGCAATCCCCGCCGTTAAGGGCATCGAGTTCGGCGCGGGCTTTAATTCTGCCGTTAAACGCGGAAGCGAAAATAACGACCCTTTCATTTTAAAAGACGGAAAAATTCTAACAGAAACAAATAACCACGGCGGAATTTTAGGCGGAATAACATCGGGAATGCCGCTGATTTTCCGTGCGGCAGTTAAGCCAACACCATCCATCGGCGTGCCGCAACAAAGTGTTGATTTGGACAAGCACGAACCTGCAACTTTAACCGTAAAGGGCCGCCACGACCCATGCATTGTACCCCGCGTCGTTCCCTGCTTTGAAGCGGTTTTGGCTATTGCAATTTTGGATGCGATAATTGAAGGAGAGATAGTATGTTAGACGACCTGCGCAAAAAGATTGATAACATTGACGAAAAGCTTTTGGCACTTTTTGAGGAGCGAATGGGCGTGGCATCCGATATAGCCGCACTTAAAAAAAACCAAGGGATTCCGGTGCTTGACCGCGACCGCGAGGATGAAAAATTAAACGAAATTGCGGCAAAAGCAACACCCGAAATAAAAAAATATGTGCGCCCGCTTTACGCTACTTTGATGGGTTTAAGCCGAAAGTATCAGCACTCGGCGGTGCATGAAAGCGTAGAGGTTTTACAAAATTACGCTTCGGGTTTGTGCAAAGAGATTCAACGTGCGAAGGAAAAATACTCCGGCGCGAATTTACCGGAAATTGCAATGGTTGCTTGCCAAGGCGTCGAGGGTTCTTTTGCAGAATTGGCGGCAGGGCGGCTTTTTCCGCAACCGGCGATTCAATATATGAAAACATACGACTCTGTTTTTTCTGCCATAGAAAACGGCTTTTGCGACTATGGCGTTTTGCCGCTTGAAAACAGCACGGCAGGTTCGGTTAACAAGGTATACCGCGCAATGCAGAACCATAATTTCCGTATAGTGCGCAGTGCCAGGCTTAAAATTGACCACAACCTTGTGGTTCCGAAGGGTGTAAAGTTGGAAGATATCCGCGAGGTTGTCTCTCATGAGCAAGCCCTTGCCCAATGCGACGAAAATTTGAAAAAACTCAACGAGGCAATTAATAAAAAATCTGTAGAAAAAGTTGAGCTTCACCAGACACAATATAATAACACTGCCGCCGCCGCCGAAATGGTGGCCTCGGGCAAACGCCGCGATATTGCCGCAATATGTTCGCGCAGATGCATCGAGCAGTATAATCTCGACTGCTTGCACAAGGATTTTCAGGATAACCCCAACAATTTTACTCGTTTTATTTGCATCTCAAAAAAACTTGAAATCTACGAGGGCGCGAACCGTTCAGACATGATTTTGACACTTAACAACCGCCAAGGCTCTTTGTACGAAGTGGTTTCACTGGTAAACAAACTGGGCATAGACCTTGGTAAACTCGAAAGCCGCCCCACCGACAGCGATGACGAATTTATGTTTTACATCACTTTCAAAACGCCGATAAACTCGTCACTTTTCCGCTTGATTGAAGAATTGCCCGAGCATTGCAAAAGCTTTGAATTTCTGGGAAGTTACACAGAGGCGGTGCATTAGTGAATAATAAATTCGGGCTGCTTGGGCAAAAACTTTCCCATAGTTTTTCACCTGCAATTCACGCAGAATTTGGGGGGTATGATTACGCGCTTTTTGAGGTTGAACCCGAAAACCTTGCGGAGTTTATGAATTCTTCACCACCCGAAGGGTATTTCCACGGTATAAATGTAACAATTCCGTACAAGCAAGCGGTAATGCAATTTTGCACAAAACTTTCGCCCGCAGCAAAAGCAATCGGAAGTGTAAACACCATCGTGCGTACCCCCGACGGCGGGCTTTTGGGCGATAACACCGACGCCGCAGGTTTTTGCAAAATGTTATCGGCTTGCGCGGCAAAAGTCGCAGGTTCCAGTAATCTGCATTCGCAAGTCTCACAAAAACACGAAGCAGGGCGCATGTTTGTTAGAGGGAAAAAAGCCATAGTCTTTGGCAGTCACGGAAGCAGTTTAAGCATTTGCTATGTATTAAGAAATTTCGGCGCGAGTGAAGTTGTTGTTGTTGCAATAGAGGATAATAATCAGGAATTTTTAAGAAATCACAAAGACGCAGAAATTCTGGTAAACTGCACGCCTGTTGGGATGTATCCACACACGGGCCCGGGCGAGCCGCCCATTAAACTTGAGCTTTTCCCGAATTTAACCGCCGTATTGGATATCGTGTACAACCCTGCGCGTACGTGGCTTATGATGGACGCAGAAGAGCGCGGAATCCCTGCAATAGGCGGGTTAACAATGCTTGTGGGGCAAGCTGCGGTTTCGTCGGAAATTTTTACAGGGCGCGAAGTTGAGGAAAATAAAATCCTGTCTATTGTAAAAAAACTCAGCCTAAATACTCAAAACATAATTTTAATCGGAATGCCCGGCAGTGGAAAAACAACCCACTCGCGGATTATTGCGGAAAAACTGGGCAGAAAATTCATTGACACTGATGAAGAAATTGAAAGTGCAACAGGTTGCACAATACCGGAAATTTTTGCAAAAGAGGGAGAATCGGGCTTCCGCAAACATGAAACAGAAATTTTAAAAAAGTTTTGTAAGGAATCGGGGCTTGTTATTGCTACAGGCGGCGGGTGCATCACCCGTGAGGAAAATTATCGCCATCTGCATCAAAACGGAGTAATAATTTTTACCGAACGCAATATTAATAATCTCGCCCGTGAGGGCCGCCCGCTTTCGCAGGGCGATTTGCACGCTATGTACAAAGTGCGGCTTCCGTTGTATCGCCGCTTTGCAGACATTATTGTGAACGCAGACGAAAACCCGCAAACATTAGCAGACAGAATAATTTCGGCAGTTATTTCGTGAATCCGGTTGTGCCGAAGGCAGGTTAAAAATATGAGAATTCTTGTAATCAACGGCCCTAATATAAATCTTTTGGGCATTCGCGAACCCGATTTGTACGGAAATGCAGATTATGCCGCCCTTGAACAGCTAATACAAAAAACATGTGCTTCTGAAAAAATCCGGGCAGACATCTTTCAATCTAATCATGAAGGGGCAATTGTTGATAAAATTCAATATGCAATAGGAAAATACGATGCACTTATAATTAACCCTGCCGCTTACACCCACACAAGCATTGCCATTCTTGATGCACTAAAAGCGGCGGCTTTGCCTGCTGTAGAGGTACACATTTCAGACATTAGCCGCCGCGAAGATTTTCGGCAAATTTCATACGCCGGCCGCGCATGTATTAAAACAATCACAGGCCAAGGCATTGAAGGTTATCGCCAAGCAATTTTGTTTATTATAAGTTATTTCCAAACAGTTCCGTAGGAAAACACTCGCATTAAAATATTAACAAGTATTTAATAAGCTCAAGTCTGCTTTTTTTGAACGCGCTGAATTTTGCTTGTATGCCAAGGCTGTTAATCATCAAAATTAATTCTTCTTCCGACAAATTCTGTATCCTTTTTTGTGCGTCTTTATCAAGTAACCTTGAAATTTCCGCAGAAACAGCGGTTAAATCGTTAAACCCCGAGTTTGTTGTTGCAGTTTTGGGGGCTTCGGTTGTTTCGGTTGTTTCCGTTCCCAAGTTAGGTTTTTTACTTTGTTTTAACAGAGCATTTTTGCTGATTTCATACCCCAATTCTGAAAGGAATTGAAAAATAAACTTTTGGTCAAAAGGACGGTTTGTGTCGCGCAAACCCGCAAGATAAAAGGGGTCAACCTCTAAAACTATTGCCATTGCCGTAATAATTTTTGCTGAAACCATTCCTGTTTTGTATGCACGTTCTATCGACGGCTTTTTTACCCCCGCAAGTGCAAGAATTTCGTCACGTTTTTCTCTTTCAAGAGGACGCCAAAATTCTTTGATTAGCTCCATGGTTTTCTTTTTATTCCGGCTTACATTTGTTTGTTTTAAGCTGTGAATAAAATCAGCTTTTAACATAAAAACACCTCTTTCAAAAGTAGTTGAGTTTGTCCATATACTAGCACAATAAGTAAAATCTTACAAATAATCGGAGGCATTGTATGAGGTTGGAAGGCAAACATTTAATAAAACCGTTAGATTTTACAACCGACGAAACAGAGTTTTTATTTAAATCGGCAGAAAAAATTATCGAAAAGCCTGAAAATTATGCCGAGGTTTGCAAGGGCAAAATTCTTGCTTCTTTGTTTTACGAGCCAAGCACCAGAACGCGACTTTCGTTTGAGGCGGCAATGCTGCGGCTTGGCGGGCAGGTGATTGGTTTTTCCGAGTCCGGGTCAAGCTCGGCGTCAAAGGGTGAAAGCATTGCAGATACAATACGTATGGCGGCTTGCTACGCCGATGTTGCCGTGATTCGCCACCCAAAAGAAGGTGCGGCTTTGGTTGCGTCGCAATATGCAAACATTCCCGTAATAAATGCGGGCGATGGCGGGCATTTTCACCCCACGCAAACACTAACAGACCTTCTTACAATACGTCTAAAAAAGGGCAGTTTAAACAATATCACAATAGGCCTTTGCGGCGATTTAAAATTTGGGCGCACTGTGCATTCGTTAATTTGTGCGTTTGCGCGCTATTCGGGCGTGAAGTTTGTTATGATTTCGCCGGACGAATTGCGCATTCCCGAGTATGTACGCAGTGAAATTAACGAATGCGAGGAAGTGCGCGACCTTAGCGAAGCCTTGCCAAAGCTTGATGTTCTTTATATGACGCGGGTTCAGCGCGAGCGTTTTTTTAACGAGGAAGACTACATTCGCTTAAAAGACAGCTACATTCTAAATTCAGAAAAACTGCGCGAAGCCAAGAGCGACCTGATGATTTTGCACCCGCTTCCGCGGGTAAACGAAATCGCTACCGATGTGGATAACGACCCACGCGCATTCTATTTCAAGCAGGCAAAAAACGGAATGTATATCAGAATGGCGTTGCTTAATGCATTGTTGGGAGGGCATAAATAATGGAAATTACCAGCATAAACAACGGGATAATTATAGACCATATTCGCGCAGGTTTTGGCATGAAAGTAATCGAATATTTGAATATTGGTGCAACAGGCGGAAGTGGTTCGGTTGCGTTAATCATGAATGTGAAAAGCAAAAAGCATGGCCGAAAAGACCTTATAAAGCTGGAAAACGTCGAAAACGTAGACGTTGACGCACTTGGGCTTATAGACCACAATGCAACAATTATTTATATCAAAAATGCAAAAATTACGAAAAAAGTAAAACTCTCACTTCCCGAAAAAGTCACAAATGTAATAATGTGCAAAAATCCCCGCTGCATCACATCATCAGAAAATTTGCCCCATATCTTTCATTTGGCAGATGATTCCGGCAAATATCGCTGCGAATACTGCGACATTCAACCCCCCATTAAACCTTGAACCGCAAGCTTTATTTAATGTTCGGTGTTTTATAACGGAGGACAGAAAAATGGATAAGCCACATGGGATAATGGTGTTCGGTGCTTCCGGGGCGGGTTGCACAACAATGGGGCGAGAACTGGCACGATTATTAAATTTCGAGCATTTTGATACAGATGATTATTTTTTTGAGATAAATAACCCACCTTTTGAAATGAAAGAACGGCCTTTAAATGAACGAATATCTCTGTTGCGCCCTTTATTATTAAAGAATAATTTTGTCCTTTCAATTCCTTTTCACCTTCAAGCCCGATTCTCATGCCGAAGTCCATATGCCACCGCCCTTCTGTGAAAAATCTACATAAATTGATACATTTATATGGAAAGTTCAGAATTTTCAAGGTTAATAGGGAAACAAAAGAGCCTCCGCACACACGGAAGCCCTATATTCCCGGAAGAAAAATATCATCAATATTCGTTTCGGTTTTTGGCTTGGAAATGCCGTGATATTGTTTGTGTACTTCCCATAAATCAAGAAGAAAACCAATAGGCATAAGCCAAACTTCGTATTCTGTGCGATTTAAGTGCGCTGTTCCGTAATAAATCAAGCGAGTAAACAGAGCTTCATCGCTTACCCGCCCTGCTTGTTTTTTCCCGGTTTTTCCTCGGATTCGATGTGACGCTGTGTTCCTTTGAACATACAGCTTGTGATTGCGGCTTTGTATGTTGCAAGCTCATGCGGCTCGGTGAAAAGTTCTACATACTCGGCGGTCAGCAGTTCTTTTTTGTCGTTGGGATTGGTGAAGTTGTGGAGAAGTACAGATTGATTCGCAAGCAAAACTATGAGGTAATTTATTTCCTCAAGCGCAAGGGCAAAATTTTCAGCTTTCATGAGTCTTTCGCCCAAATTTTCAAGGCCGCCATAACGTTTGCCGATTTCCTTTGTTGCAAGCGTTGTAAGAATCAGCGGGTATTCCTGCCCGCCGATGGTGAAAAAAGGAATGCGCCGCCCGGACCCCAAAGAGCCGCATGGGACCGAGAGCAATAAAAAGAACCACATACCAAAAAATGATGTAGCTCCCGTTCCTGAAATACAGGGGAAACAAAAAAACAAGTAGTGCATGGCGGCGTAAGTCGCCTTTTACATATAATCGGACATGGGCGTTTCCGCTGTTTCTGCGGAGGTTATTTCAGCAGAGGATTTTTCAGCGAACGCACCTGCGTTGGCTAATTTGCACATATTGCCGTTTACAAGGAACAAGTCACCGCCCAATTCTGTGGGAATTTGATTAAACCCTTCGAGTGCGCGGATTTCGTTTGCACTCATCCAGCCGTTTTGCCGCGCAGTTGCGTACCCTGCCATGCGGCGGCCATAATCACCGCGAAGCAGACCGTCCACATTAAATTTGATGAAATATTTTTGTTTTTCTGACGGCAATAAAAGCGATTGTTGCATGGATTGTTCCCACCGAATTACCCACGGATTAAGGCTGTACTTTACAAATTCCATGGGCTGACACTCGATGTTGCTGAAGCAGGAACGCTCCAAGTCGCCAATCATATGCGGCGGAACGTGAAACAAACGCGCAATTTCATTTATTTGAAAGCGGCGCGTCTGTAAAAACTTTGCGCCCTTGAATAACACGACAAACGCATGAAAGGGGTTTCCAAGTCAAAGCCATGAGAGTTAAGTCAAGGAGCCTACAGAGAGAGAATGCGCTCCAAGTGCTTTTCAGGCAAAAAATATGGAATTTTATTGATTACTATAACCGTCATTTAATGAAACCCTTTCAGTGGAATTATAAAGGCAAATTTCTGAAAGTTTGAATCGCCTATTGGTCGGCGTATTTACAAAGGGGAACACTAGTTTAACTTTAAGCCGTACTCACTTGCTCTTTTGATTGCTTTGTCGAGCTCAAGGGAACAATAGTGGTAGACTTGCGTTATCATTGTTACAACGGTTTCAATCGAGAACGGTGAGCTGGAGCGGCACGCGAAAACGCGAACCGAGTGTTTTCGGGCGATTTTGCCACGACATGCGAACCCATTTTTGGAATCGCCTATAGAACGGTGCGCAAGAGAGGTGTATTATGGACTGCGAAAAAGTACGCGATATGTTTTCGGATTATTTTGACGGAACAGTCTGCGAAGGTGCGGCCTGCGAAGGTGCGGCCTGCGAAGGTGCGGCCTGCGAAGGTGCGGGGGAAATTTCTGCGCATTTGGCAGAGTGTTCAGCGTGCAAATTGGAATATGAGAATTTTTGCAAAATAATAAACGAAGTACGAGCCTTACCCGAGCCGCAACTGCCCTCGGGCTTTCATGATGCCCTTATTAGCGGGGTGCGCAAGCATATAAACGAACAAAACCTTCAAAGTAAACCTTCGCCATTCGGAACCTTTAAAGCCGGCAAAACCGGCCAACGTCCGCCGCGTAACTTTGGGGCTGGCTACAGGCAATTCGCGCTTGCCGCCGTTGCTTCTGTGTTGCTGGCGGTGGTGTGGTTTTCGGGTGTTTTCCGAGACACAACAACAAGAATCGCTGAAGATTATGCAATAACCCTAACAGCACTGGAATCCGCACCGGAATCCGCGCCTGAATCCGCACCTGAATCCGCACCTGCGTCCGCACCTGAATCCGCACCTGCGTCCGCACCTGAATCCGCACCCAATTTAAGGAATGGTCTGCACCTTAACGATTCCCCAACTGGCGGTATTTTTCACGAGTCCGACGAAACAGTTTCTGAAGATGCGCTGTCTCTTCCGTTTGATGCAATACCGGAGGAGGAGCCGGAAATTGAAGAAGCAGAAGCAGCAATCGTGGAATCTCACGAAATATTAACCGCTGCGCAAGTTGAAATGACAGATATTGAAATGACAGATATTGAAATGAATGATATTGAAACTAATCGGCAATCGCGATTAGTCACCCCCGAGTTTGGAACAGACGACGCGCAAATTCTATGGCATGAATATGAAACCGATGGAATTTTCTTCGGCGGGGGGCTTGACTGGGGCGGTGATTTCCACATTGGCACCGGCGCATATATAGATTTTCCCACAGGGGATTTTGATGAAGAAGCCGCTACCGTTGCCGCGCCTTTCGCAATTTCTCCCGACTTATTTTCTGATATTTTGTTGCACACTGTATCGCGTGCAAACGTGGAAGAAGTGCGCGAAATTCTTGCCCGCGAAGGTGGTTTTTTGGTGCAATACACGCCGGATTGGTACATCGCAGTTTTTTCGCCAATGCCTTTGAGCGATTTAGTTGCAATGGGCGAGTTTTTAACAGAAAATTTTCCGTATTTATTCGCCGGCTTCCACATTGAAATACCTTAGAAAAGAGTGAACTTCCATGCCCTTTGACGGAACTACAATAGCAGGAATTGTGCATGAAATGAGGATTTTACAAGGTGGGCGCGTTGACAAAATAACCCAACCCGAGCCGGACGAAATTTTGCTTGGCATCCGCGCAAAAGGCGAGAACAAAAAAGTACTGTTTACGGCAAATTCAAGTGCGCCGCGCCTTGGTTTCACATCCCAAAACAAGCCTGCACCACTGCAAGCACCGATGTTTTGTATGGTTTTGCGAAAATATTTAAGTGGCGGGAAAATCCTTTCCATCACTCAGCCCGACTTCGAGCGAATAGTCGAATTACGCATAGAATCACTCGACGAAATGGGCGATAAATCCGAAAAAATTCTTTTAATAGAAATAATGGGGAAACACAGCAACATCATGCTTCTGGACAGCGCAGGCAAGGTGTTGGACGCAATAAAGCATATTCCGCCGTCGGTGAGCCTTGCACGCCCGATTTTGCAAGGTGTTACTTATTCGCGCCCGCCGGCTTCCAATAAAACGAACCCAATCAATAATACTGACGGTTGTTTTTTTGAAGAAAATCCGGTTTCCGCGGAAAAAATATTGACCCCCCGATTGAAGTTTGCCAAGCAAACTCCAATCACCCCCCTAAAAGGGGGGATTGCGACACCGGTCTTGCGGAAAGATTTAATCGGTGT
>JGI24703J35330_11748474_pt1 | contig 17121 bp, 15 predicted proteins | sample TergutNt197P1_FD_35330 | JGI IMG/M metagenome (IMG submission 35330) | reverse complement strand
TTATCCTAACTTGCATTGTGGGGCGACCCATAGGGCAAACAGGGCTTGGATATGTTACCCTTCCAAAAGCAAAAAATGGTGCATCTGCAAACATAGTCCCGCCCTGTCCACCGGGAGACAAGCGCACATAAAAGTCAGGGTTTCTTGTGCGGTTGATAGTATGAGACGCAGTTGCAAGTTCTTCATCGGCGGCATTTCGCAGTGAAGCAACCAACGTAAAGAGTCCCGACGGATGGGTGTTAAAGGAAAGCCCATAAACTTCAAATTCGCCTTCGGCATTTGGGATTGCTGTACCATGGAATACTTGTTGTCCGGCAGAGTTTAATATCTCCCAGAAAACTGACGGATTTTCACAAGTAATTACTACTTCGCCGGTAAATCCAAAATTTGTATTGGCGTTAACTGTATCGGGTGCGGTTATTGTTATACTTGGAGGCAAGGGTCTGCGGAGTTCAATAGTGATTTCTGCAAATGCTACCATTTCTTGGTCGGAGCAGAGTAAAAGTCCTTGAATGTAGTAAATTCCATCGGCAAAGCGGTCGGGAAAGTAGAATGGATTAAATGAAAATCTGCCATTGTCGAAGAAGTTTGTGTAATCTTCTCTTACTACAAGTTGCCTGTTGTAATCTATTACGCGTACGAGAGCAGAATACGCATCATCGAAATTGTGAACCTCACCTGAAATTATAAATAATTCATTGACATCCACAACTGCTAAGGAAGTATACAGCGTTATGGAAGGGGCAGGCCTTTGAAGTTCAACCGTAGTATCCGCAAGGAAGGGTTCGCCTGATGAATTACAAATCACAAAAACCTGAATGAGGTATATCCCTGCCGGCGCAGTGTCAGGAAAAACAACAGATTCAGAAAGATTGCCATTCGAGTCCAATTCACCTATTGTCTGCATATCAAAAATGGCAATATTGGACTCTGTATGGACGAAACGGATTATAACCATATCGCCTAAATTAAGGCCGGATTCCACGAAAACAGTAAAAGGCGTACTACCCATAACGATATTGTCATACTCTGCCACACAGGTTGTTACAGTCAACCATCCGGGAATTGAAAAAGTTCTGCTTATAAAATTCCTCTCGTCATTGGGTGTACCCTCAGAGCCGACCTTTATTGACAAAGTAAAATTGTTTCGGTCAATCGGTGCCGTAACGTAAAAAGATAGCCTGTTCCAACTTTGCATCATTGCAGGGGCACTGGTCGTTAGCCTTATTGCGTTTCCGTCGGAAACAATATTACTTACAGTGCCGTTGTTAATTAAATTTCTGTCTCGATTGTAAGTCGCAAAAGAAAAGCTACTGAGGTCTACTTCTGCGTCGTTTGTTGCCCAAATTGCAACAGGTTCAACAGCGTCGATAAAAGCGCGCTGCCACCAAATCGTAACCTCAACGACTTCTCCTCCGTCAGCTTGAAGTGTACTGTCTGCACTTGTTTCCATTTCAATTTGCAAAGTCATAAATGGCTCTATCCCCACATATGTAGAAGATGAGCTTGCGAACGCAGTCGCAAAAGGCATTAACAACCCCAGTATTACGAATAGTAACATTACAACTCTTTTTTGTTTCATTTCTAAACACCTCTCCCTGTATTATTATTGAATTGCTCTGTTCCATTATTTACTATATTTACAGCCTTGTCAATATATTTTTCTAAGACTCACCCTTAACTATCCCAAGCCCCGAAAATCCCTACAACAAAGCGTCCGGAATGATAAAATAAGGCATTAAAAAGCATTCCCGGGGGGTTAATATTCAATGTTTTGGTACAAAGCTTACCGCCCGGCGAAATACTTCATCTTCTTGCAATTTCAAGCCGAAAATGATAAAACAATTGCATGTGGAAGAACAAACTAATCATGGCACCGATGGCGGGTGTGACGGACAGGTTTTTCCGTAAAATCGTGCATGAGCATGGCGCAGGGCTAACGGTATCGGAAATGGTTTCGGCAAAGAGCATAGTTTACGCCAACAAGAACACGTATAAGCTTCTTGCGAATGATAAAGAAGTGAGTCCATGGTCGGTACAATTTTTCGGGCATGAGCCGGAGATTTTATCTGAAGCGATAAAACGGCTTGAAGACTCGCCGAATCCGTTTGATATCGTGGATATAAACATGGGATGCCCAATGCCGAAAATTGTGAAAAACGGCGAAGGTGCGGCACTAATGAAAGACCCTCCTTTAGCAGGAAGGTTAATCGAAGCGGCAGTAAAAGCATCAAACCGCCCCGTTACGGTAAAAATACGAAAGGGCTTCACCCAAGCCACAGCAAACGCCGTCGAAATGGCAAAAATCGCGCAGGAATCCGGCGCGTACGCAGTCGCAGTCCACGGCAGAACCCGCGACCAGTTTTATACGGGCGAAGCCGATTGGGAAGCGATAGCCGCAGTAAAAGCCTCGGTAAAAATCCCTGTAATAGGAAACGGAGATATCTTCACACCCGAAACAGCCGCACTTCGCCTAAGCCAGAACTACTGCGACGCTGTTTTGATAGCACGCGGTGCGCTGGGCAATCCGTGGATATTTTCGCGCACACTAAAGTTTTTGGAAACAGGCATTCTCCCGCCACTGCCAAGCACAGGTGAAATCATCCAAACGGCTCTAAAGCATCTACGCTCGGTAGAAAACATCATCGAAATGCGAAAGCATTTGTGCTGGTACACAAAGGGAATGCATGGTTCGGCAGAAATTCGCCGCAAGATAAACAATTCAAAAACAATAAACGAAATGGAAGAAATTCTTGGAGGAATGCCTTATGAAGAAAAAATCTAAAATCCTATTACTTTGCACATTAGCGGTTTTCGCCACCTCAGCTCTTGCATATCTATATATGCCCACGCTTGCCGCACAACCCGGCAGTACCGAAGACCCGCTTGTAACGCGCAATTACGTAGATATGCGAATAACAGAACTTTCCAATGAAATCGCAATCCTACGCGGAATGCTGACAGGTACGGAAATATTACCGCAACCAACGCCCACGCCACCGCCAATTCCCCCCATAGACCCACCCTACATGCCATATGTACCCATTGAAACCACTCCCCCACCCACTGCGCAACAAACTGCCGTTTTCGATGTACTTCATTTGCAAATGGGACAGACCGTAACCTTCCATGCAGGCACAGAATTCATCCTTCGCGGCGGCAGTGCAGTTGCAATCACAGGCGAATATAATGGAATCCCCGACGTTACAGCCGCCCACGATGTACTAAATGGCGAACCCATTGGACTAAACCACCTCTTGATGATTCCATTTACAGACGGCAGGGGAATCTTGCTAACCGCCGAATCATGGGTGATGGTGCGAGGCGGATATACAATACTTTCGTAAGCCCATATTAAATCGACAAATTTGGGAGGGTCTGCAATGGCAATAACCATTGAATACAGGGATGCCGAAAATAAATTACTGCTTTTATACCTAATAAATGTGATGGATTTACCTATGTCGCGTTCACAAATCACGGATTTTGTAATACAAAAAGACCTAATGAATCATTTCGTTTTGGAGCAGAATCTCACGGATATGGTAGAGCGCGGATTTTTAGACACCACCTGCGAAAATTCGCAAGATGAAACCACAACTAATTACGCCCTTACAGAAGAGGGTTTAACAAATCTCGAACTCCTTCAAAACCAGCTGCCGCGCCCGCTTCGCAATATCATAGACCAATACGTAGACGACACTCGCGGTAAAATAAAAAAGGGCTTTGAAAAAACTGCCCACTATTTCCCAAACATCGAAAACGACGAATACATAGTAAAATGCGGCGTTTACGACGACAAACGCGGCTCAATGCTTATGGAAATTTCCGTGCCTGTCGTAACCCGCGAACAAGCCAAGCAAATTCAAGCAAACTGGAACGCTAATTACAATTCCCTTTACCAAAAAATTCTAATGACCCTCGCAGAAGTATAGGGCTATTATAAAAAACCGCGGGGCTTCGCCGGAGTGTGCCCCACCCGCTTTTTGAAAAAAGCGGGGCAAAAACTTTAATATTTCAAAGTTTTTGTCAAACTTTTTTCAAAAAGTTTGCAGGGTGTGGGACGGAGTCCCACGGTTTTTCTTAAAAAAAATTTGCAAAAAAATTTGGCAAAAAATAGATTTTATTATATACTTCTCTGATTCAGTTCAAAAGGAGTGTCGATATGGGAAACGAATTTCAGATTAATTACACAGAGGTCGCAGTATTTATTGTTTACATTGTAATAATGATGGGCTTTGGGGTATATTTTTTCATCAAGTCGAAAGGCGGCGGCGAGAAGGAATATTACTTGGGTAATCGCGAAATGGGGCCATGGGTTTCCGCGCTGAGTACGGGTACTTCGGATATGAGCGCGTGGGTGCTTTTGGCATTGCCGGGTTCGATATATTGGTTTGGAATGAGCCGTGTTTGGATAGCGATTGGGCTTGCGCTTGGGTATGTACTTAGCTGGATTTTTATTGCGCCGCGCCTACGAAGGTTTTCCATTGCCGCGCAGGATGCGATAACACTTCCGCAATTTTTCACGAACAGATTTGTTACTAACAGCAAGGTGCTTCAATGCATTTGCGCTATGGTGTTTATTGTGGCTTTTGCGGCGTATACCATTGCACATATTGTAGTTTGCGGTGTTTTGTTTAATATGATTTTCGGTATGAAAGAATCGACGGGCATGATTCTCGGAGCGATTTTAATCGTTTTTTATACTTTCCTTGGCGGGTTTAAAGGCGTTAGCGTTTCCGACTTTTTTCAAGGCGGTCTTATGCTTATCGCGCTTATGACTGCGCCATTTTTTGCGTTATTTGCCATAGACCCCGGTGCGTTTGCAGCTACTGTTTTCCCCGATACTTATTGGAATTTCCTTTTCACCGGCAGCCACGACTGGATAAGCTGGTCACATATTTTGACCGGGCTTGGATGGGGTCTTGGATATTTCGGAATGCCGCATATCGTAGTAAGATATATGGCGATTCGCAAGCAAAGCGAAGTAAAAAAGAGTGCGGCAATCGCCATCACATGGAACTTACTGATTCTTTCGGCTGCTGTTGCCGCCGGAATTTTGGGCAGAGTGTATCTCCACTCGGTGGGGATTGAGCTTGGCGCACCCGGCGCGGTTGGTACCGGCGGCGGCGAAACTGTTTTCATCGTAATGGCAAGGAGAATCTTCCCTGCAATAATTGCGGGTATTTTGCTTTCTGCAATATTGTCGGCGGCGATGAGTTCTACCGACTCAAAACTTCTGGTTTCTTCATCCTCATTCACCGCCGATGTTTACAAGCCCTTCCTTCGTAAAAAAGCCAAGGAAACCGAAATGATTTGGGTGGGGCGTTTTGTAGTTGTAGCTATTGCGATTGTAGCAACGGGAATAGCAATAAGCCCCGGTCGCAGTACAATCATGGACATTGTCGCAAATGCATGGGGCGTATTCGGCGCGGCGTTCGGTCCGGCAATGATTTTGGCACTTTACTGGAAGCGTTTTAATCTCGCGGGTGCAATTGCAGGAATCACTTCCGGTACAATAATTGCCGCAGTCTGGGCAGGAGCGGTTCAAGTAACCCGCGGCGCGGTAGCATCTGCCGCAACCGCCGCCTACCAAGCCGGAACAATTGCATCCGTTGCAGACTATATCCCCGGCGATACTGCCGCAACAATCCTCAATGTAGGCAGACTCTTCGGCATAGTCCCCGCATTCTTCATTAGCCTAGCCCTTGCTGTAATCGTTACGCTTGCAACAAAAAAACCACCGACAGAAGTAGAAAAACTCTTCGATAATGCGATGGTTTTAGTAGATTAAAAATTTATCTTGTTGTATACTGTCTGTGAAACACAGTACGAAAGGGGGAAAAACATGGTTATATTAATAGTAGACGATGTCGCTTTTATGCGGAAAATAGTAATAGACATGATGGTTCAGCATTTTCATATTAACAGAGATAGTATCCATGAAACAAACAATGGCAAAAACGCCGTAAGGGACTATAAACAATTAAGACCGAACATAGTATTCTTGGACGTGCTGATGCCTGACCAAAACGGACCTGAAACCGTAGCAGAAATAATAGAAATTGACCCGGATGCATATATAGTGATGTGTACATCTGCTAAAGAGCGAGCCACAGTAAGGGAATGTGTAAAGGCAGGGGCAAAAGACTACATTATAAAACCAATCGACCCGAAACGCCTGAGAGTCGCGCTTGAAAAAGGCGGGTATGTTTTCAACGCTATACTACCCGAACCTAGGAAAGCCGACAAAAATACAGGTCTCGAAAAGGTCGAAGGGGAGAAGTATTAAAGCCATGAAGAAATTGCGTAACATTAATGTAGTTACACGGCTTTTACTCTCTTTTGCGGTTGTAATTTTAATGTTTTTCACCGTAGCGATATATTCGTATATAACAGCCGGAAACATGGATTTCTTACACCGATACAGGATTCACAATATGGAAACGCGGAATGTTCTGCTTTTAGAGCTTCATCAGGAGCTGACTGAATTCAGAAGATTATTAAAAGCGTCTTATTACAACCCGCACTGGATAGAAACCACCGAAGACAATGTGCGCATTATTTACGAATCGTACATTACATTGTCGTATTTGCGCATGATTGAACACGCACACGAATATATCGATTCCATCTCCAGAGATGATTTGCTTCCTATTTATTTAGATTATTATAATAGCGAAGACCTAATTATAATGATGGAAACCATTATCGCCTTTGTAGCCGAAGTTTTTCGCAGATTTGACGAAAACTTCTTTATAGGTGGAAATGACAGCCATTATAAAGGCGATATTCTGGACTATACACATCTTGTCGAAGATACAATTCGCCGCCTTCGTGATATAAACAGGCGTGTAGATGCTACCATTCAGAACGAAGTAGAAATTGCCCTCACAAATAATCGCAGGGTTATTGTTGTCGCGCTTTCGTTTACATTTGTGTTTTCTGTCGCGCTGGTATTCCTTACCGTTAAGGCTTTCGCTGTTTGGGTGAAAAAAATCGAGGATGCGGCTGTTAGAAGCCTTCAAGAATCTACCATTGCCGAAGAAAATTCTCGTGCTAAAAGCCGATTTTTAGCGCGCATGAGTCACGAAATTCGCACACCGATTTCTGCTGTTTTGGGAATATCCGAAATTCAATTGCAAAAAGATGATTTACCCAAAGAAGTGGAAGATGCATTTAATAGAATTTACACGTCTTCAAGCGTACTTGTGGGCATTTTGAACGATATTTTGGATTTGTCGAAAATAGAAGCGGGCAAGCTGAGAGTAATTATGGCGAAATACGATGTGTCAAGCTTCATTCAGGATGTTTTACAAATGCACGTTGTTTCGCTGGAAACTAAAAAATTCAAATTCAATGTACTAATCGATGGCACTTTGCCTGCCGAACTAATCGGTGACGTGCTTCGCCTGAAGCAGGTATTAAACAATGTTCTAAGCAATGCCTTCAAATATACCGACACCGGCATGGTAGAATTCACGGTAAAACGCGCAAGCCATACCGAAAAAGATATGATTAACATGGTCGTAACCATTCGCGACACCGGGCGCGGTATGACCGGCGAGCAGGTTAAATTATTGCTGGAAGAAGAATACACCCGCTTCCATGAAGAGGAAAACCGCAAAGTACACGGCACAGGTCTTGGAATGCCCATTGTAATGAACCTAATCGAACTAATGAATGCTCAAATCAGCATCGACAGTTATGTAAAAATAGGCACACTCGTTACCTTGCAAATTCCGCAGAAAATTGCATCCACCAAAGAAGTAGGCGTTCGCACGGCACAAAGCCTTTCCAAGCTTCAGGTTATAAGCAAAAAGCCGATTATTAAACCTGTTAACTTGTCCCATGGGAAAGTTCTCGTTGTTGACGATGTGGACACAAACTTATTTGTAGCGAGGGGTCTGCTTGGTCTGTACAAGCTGAAAGTAGAAACCTGCGACAATGCAAACGACGCTATCGAAAAAATTAAGCAGGGCAATACCTACGATATAATTTTCATGGACTACATGATGCCCGATTTAAACGGCATGGATGCAACGAAAATTCTGCGCGATTCGGGATATGACAAGCCCATTATCGCGCTTACCGCCAATGCATTTGTGGGTCAGGCTAAGGAATTTTTGAATAACGGCTTTGATGATTTTATTGCAAAGCCCATTCAAACGCGCTACATGCACCATATTATTTTGAAATATGTAGAACAAATCGCCGATACTCCTGAAGATTCAGACGATGACGACTTCGATTTTGATATAGAAATGCCCAATCCCGAAGATATCAGCGAATATTATAGCAATCCCGAAATTTTACAAATGGCGCGGCAAGAATTTGCGGAAACACAGGCAAGTGCCGTTTCGGAAATTAATGCGGCCTTAGCCAAAAACGACCATGAGACAGCAAGAAGAATCGCCCACACCGTAAAAGGCATGGCGCATATGATGGGTGAAGACGCGCTTTCTTTCTCGGCAGAAGCGTTAGAATCTGCAATATTCAAGGGCGAGATTCCGACAGACGAACTTTTTTCAAATTTCCAAAGTGACATAGAACAGGTGCTGGCGAAAATATGACAAAAATAATGGTTGTGGACGACGACAGACATATTGCGGAATTAATTTCCCTCTACCTTCGCAAAGAAGGCTACGAAACAAAAGAGGTTTACAATGGGCGCGTTGCCGTAGAAACATTTGCCGCATACGCGCCATTTTTGGTGCTTCTGGATTTAATGCTGCCGGAAATGGATGGCTACCAAGTATGTAGAGAAATTCGCCAAATGAGTTCCGTTCCGATAATCATGCTTTCTGCTAAGGGCGAAACCTTTGACAAGGTTCTCGGCTTAGAGCTTGGCGCAGACGACTACATCGTAAAGCCCTTCGAGCCAAAGGAGCTAATCGCCCGCGTAAAAGCCGTCCTTCGCCGCTATGATAATAACTCCGGGCGACCGCGTTCCCGCGCAATTGTTCTGCCGAATCTCACAATCGACCCCGACAGACTAACCGTAATTTACCACGGAAGAACCCTCGAACTTCCGCCAAAAGAATTCGAGCTTTTACACTTTCTCGCAAGCCATCCGGGACAACCCTTCACTCGCGACCGCTTGCTGACCGCTTGCTGGGGATATGATTTCGCGGGCGATACCCGCACCGTAGACGTGCATGTTAAACGCCTCCGCGAAAAAATGCGCAACAATGATTCATGGGGAATAAAAACCGTTTGGGGTACGGGGTATAAGTTCGAGGTATAGTGAATTTCCATCGCTTCGCGCATGAACCCCGCCGTTTTTTGTAAAAAATATCTCCGTACCTATATTTTCAAGAATTTCGATTACACGTTCGTCGGTTGGGCGAGTGCGACAGCATGTGGATATCGCATATCTTGGGCTTATCGTATTTAAAAAATCACTTGTCATACGGTTTCTTCTGCCGTGGTGCGGCAGTTTTAATAAATCGAAATCTGTATTTACGATTTCATCGATTTCCAAAATTTCTTCAAGCCGCACTGCCATCGCATCACCTGTGAACAAGAAATTATTTTCACCATGCGCCACGCTTACTACTATGGAAAAATCGTTTTCACGCGGTTGGTCTTCCCCATCCTCGTCACTGATTTCATTGCTATTGCGACACCAATTAATTCTTTCCTCCCCACTGGTGTCGCAATCCCCCCTTTTAGGGGGGTGATTGGAGTTTGCAAGGCAAACTTCAATCGGGGGGTCAATGTAGCCGAAGGAGATGAATTCCTGTTGTGGTGGGTAGATTATAAATTCAGTATCATCCAGTACCAGCGTTTTCGTTTCTGTCAGTACATATGCTTCAATACCTGCATTTTGTTTTGTCGTCCTAAACCTTTCCATCGCCCGCGATTCCTTGTGATAATTTGGAACAATAATATTTCTCACTTCCGAAAACCGAATTATATCACGCGCTCCACCCACATGGTCTCGGTCAAAATGTGTGATTATCATATAATCAATATGGAATATTTTCTTGTCAAATAAGCGGTCTGCAATATAACGCCCATGCTGATTCTCTCCGGTATCAATCATAACGACGTAGTTCTCTGTAGTTATAAGAATCGCATCGGCACTAGATAGCCCAAATGCATACACTTCCACAATCCCGCTTTCCCTTGGCGGCGGAAATATCGCAAAAGGAAGCTCCGACGGTATCTGAACTTCGACTTCGGGCGGCGGTGCTTCCGTAGGATTTTCCGGCTCTTCTGTTTCTTCATATGAATAGCCGCATCCTGCGAAAATTATTAGCACAATTGCCATTAAAAGTATTATTTTACTCCGTTTTACCAATGCTCTCTAACCCCTCACTTTACATATTGTTTACAATGCTTATTTGGGCTTGTAATTTTTGCAAATAACTGTCAGAATGGGGCGAATTTAAAATTTGAAGATGGTGACGATAGTGTTTAAGGATAAGAAACGGCGATTTTTATTTATAAAATCCCTTATGATATCAATGGCAATAATAATGGCAGTGGTTGGCGGAGGGCTTGCGGCATATCGTGGCTTTGTTAGTGCGCCTGCGGTGGAAACGCTTACAGCGCGTCCGTTTATGCCGCATGACCCTACTGGTGACGAATTTGCTTTTGATATTGCAGAGCCGCACCCGGAAGACGCGCTTTTGAATGTTTCGCCATTTACATTTGCTGAGGCTGATGGGTGGGCGCGAAAGCCTGATTTTTATACCATTTTGGTATTTGGATATGACGAAGGGCTTAATACAGATACAATAATGGTTGCGGCGTTTGATGTGGGTTCGCGGCAAGCATATATACTTAGCATTCCGAGGGATACAAGAATAGACGTACGCCGAAATGTTCAGCGTATAAATTCGGCGTACCCTGTGGGCATTCGATTTAACGGCGGGCATGACGGCGGGGTTGACCAGTTAAAGCGTGAAGTTCAGACAATCATTGGCTTCAGGCCGGATTTTTATGTTAGCGTGGAAGAAGCCGCATTCGAGCGGATTATTGACGCAGTGGGTGGGGTTACTGTTTATGTGCCGTTTCATATGCGTTACGATGACCAACTAGGTTTTCGGATTAATATTCCTGCGGGATATCAACGCCTGGACGGCGAGAACGCCTTGCATTTTGTAAGGTATCGCCTTGGAACCGGGTCGCAAACAATAACCGACTTCCAACGCATGGAGCATCAACAACAGTTAATCGCCGCCTTGATGGATGAATTAATGTCGCCGCGCACTATTTTGAGAATCCCTGAGCTTATTCGCACGTATTCCGACCATGTTAATACGAATTTATCCGTGGGTGAAATTCTTTATTTTGGCGAGCAGTTTGTACTGGGGGAAATTGAACTGCATTCGTATAATTATCCCACGACGAGTACGCGGATTCAAATTAGCGAAACACAGACGCGCTGGTACGAAATCCCCCAAGCCGAAGCCGCGTTGGAAATCATTAATAACACAATAAACCCATTTACACGCGACCTTACGATGGAGAATTTGCAACTGGCACGATAAAGCTGTCTAAAATATTTCCGTATGCGTCGGAAAGGAAAATTCGGCGGTTTTCGCGAATGTTAATTTCCAGCTTCCAGCGGAATAAGTCTCCGGGACTGCGGCTGCTTCTTCCCGCAAGTTCGAGAGTGCCGCCCGGTTCGATATTTGCGCGGGGCAGTGGCGAACGTTGGAGTTCTTCGCGGTGATTGCTTATGAAAAAATCGCTTGTATTAATCACCCTGTTTGTTGTGTTTATAATTGTAATTCCGTTTCCGTCAGTGTCGGAAAACGCACTGTAAATCAGCAAATACGGAATATCAGAGCGTGTTACGAGTTCTAAATTTACCGCGCCGTCTACCGCGTCATGCGCGGTTACATAAATTTTTTCATCATAAATTCTTTCGCCGTTTAAAATCCAATGGTCAAATGCTGTGTGCGTTGGCAAAACAGGGCTTATCGGAATCGTTAAATGTGCAAAATATCGCGAGGAGGTAGCATTTTGTGACGCGCCGATTGTTGCCGTGCCTCCGTTTACATACACGCTGAACATTTCGTCGGGTTCAAAATCGAAAAATCGTCCCAGTTGCTGAAAAATAAAGATGTGCCTACGCTCAGCGAATTCTAATGTTCTATAATAATAGTTCCCAATCGAATACCATCCTACCCAGTGATGAAGCAAATTTGCCGCCAGTGCGTGGTTTAGTTCATTGCTTATTTCTGCGAATAAATTATCCATTACTTCGCGGACGATTTCGTAATTTACGACATTGGCGGCTATGTCATTAAATATCATTGTAAATCGCTCTGCCATATCCGGGCGCGTGAGGATATTTCTTATAAGCTCGCCGCTTTCATTATCATGCTCCAGCACAATTTGAAAATTTGGACGGCGATAATTCGCTCCAAAAAGCCCAAAGGTTTGGTCTAAGTCAAAAATCGCATAACGCCAGCGTCCGTCAAGCTCAGGAGCCATACCTGCAAAGGGTTCGCCTGTGTAACGCCACCGCCGCAAATTATTGTGAGGCCAGTCGGCATTGCCTACAAATATTTGAAATGCATAGTACCAAAGCAGATTATCAATATCGGCAATGGCTTCAAGTCGCGCAAAAACTTCATCATCCAATAGATTTGCCCACGCAAACATGTTTTTGTATATTAGTGCATCTTCCTGCTCTTCCGTAGCGTTTCTGAACCACCACTCGCCACGCCCTATTACATCAAAATCGCGTGTAGGCGTATTGTATAGTTCTTGAAAAAAATGCTCGAACGAGCGTGTTTGAAGCCACATATGCCCATAATATTCGCCATTTATAAACATCGCCGCCGCTCGCACGGGCGTTACATCCAAAAAGCCCGCCATCCGTGCAAGGGTCGAACCCAACTCATTGCGCACGATACCGTGATTTCGGTCGTTTCCGCCATTGCGCAAAATTAATTCTTTATATCTGGTGAATGGCGTTCCAAATCCATCCTGCACTTCCGTTCCGGGGAAAAAATAATAGTGGAAACGCGCTGTATCAGGCGAGTATTCCCTACGCGCAATAAGCCGTATGGATTTGATATTTTCTGCACGCGACCACGAGCCGAAAACCCTTGCACCCGCATTTTGTGCCAAAACGCGCTCTCCGCATGGGTAGAACACTTCTACATGCATTGGGCGTTCACCTTCTTCTCGCCCGCGCCAGTTAAAATTTGCAGGGGAAGTCGGGATAATATTCGCTCCCGGGTTTTCGCGGATATAATCGCGCCGCAAAGCCCCTTCAACCAAAATACCCGTGTAAAAGCAATACAAATAATCATGATTCGTAGACAGCGAGAAAACCAATGTATCAAAACGCTCATGTATATCCGAGCGCAGAAAATATGTATGCGTAATAGGTTCGGTAATTTCGTCGCCATACACAGCGATTGCACGCAAAACAATCATCTCAGGCGTACCGCCAAATTCCAGCGGTTCTGTATATAATGCAGAATAAGTTGTAGGTTTTGACCCATCTAGTGTATAATGAATTTCGGCATATGAATTATTTGTAAAAATTTCTACAATAACCCCTTCGGGGAAAAAATGCCCCTCTGTAGAAAACGCGATTTCCAGCGGCTCTGCTTCTTCTGTATATGCTACTTCTGTAATTCCTTCAATTTCTTCCAAAGCATACGGCAAAATAATTTCGGCAGGATTATCTGCAAGCAAATACGATGCCCCAATGATAACCACCAGCATAAAAATCAAAACAAATATTCTTTTCATAATAGCCCCCTACATATCTTATAAAGCAGGTGATAACAATGCGATTCCGCCATGAGAAAAAATACATAATGAGCAATCATACCGCCGAAATTTTGCGAGCGCGGGCGGCAAGCGTAATGAAACCTGACGAAAATGGCGGCGCGTACACCGTGCATAATTTATATTTGGACGACAGGTACGACAGTTTTTACTATGCGAATATACATGGAAAGCTGGTTCGAGACAAATTTCGACTGCGTTATTACAATGGCGACCAGTCATTTATCAGGCTTGAACGCAAGCATAAAGAAGGTGTCGTCGCCTACAAAGATACCATGACAATTGAGCCTCGGCAATACCAAATGATTAAATCGGGCGACCTTAGCTTCATATTAAAAGAAGAAGCTCCGCTGTGGAAAACACTGGCGATGATTCAGCGGCTAAGGGGACTTCGCCCTACGGCACTTTTCGCCTATCGCCGCGAAGCATATGTATTTGAAGCAGGTGATGTGCGTTTTACCTTTGACAGCCCGCTGTTTGACTCAGGCGAAGAATTCCCCTTCCACTACGAGCCGCTGAAAAAAACCTATGGCAAGGAAGAATACAGCCAAATGCTTTTGGAAGTAAAATACACAAGCTTTATGCCGGAAATAACAAAACGATTGCTAAACGGACTACCGCTTTGGCAAACAAATATGTCAAAATACAGCATAGCCAGAGAGAGAGGGGTCTTGCCTTATGGGAAGAATTGACTTTTTAAGAGAACTGCTTGTAAGCCCACAGATTCAGGTTTTGGAAGAACTTCGCCCGGAAAGCGTAATTTCGGTGCTTGGGGTGGCGGCATTTTGCGGAATAATTATTTTCCTCGTCTACCGCTTCTTCAATAGAAGCGTGCTTTACAGCGAAAATTTTAATCTGCTGATTGTTATGGTTTCCGTGGTTACGGCTTTTATCATTATAACAATCGGTACAAATCTAGTGCTAACCTTGGGAATGGTTGGCGCGCTTTCCATCGTGCGTTTCCGCGCCGCTGTAAAAGACCCCCTCGATGTCGGCTTCCTTTTTTGGGGCGTTGCGGCAGGGCTTACGGCAGGAGCGCGACTGTTTACCGTTGCCCTTGTAGGGACAGCATTCATCGCTATCCTTTACATCGCGTTTACGATAATCCGCTTCGACAAGCGTGCATTCTTGCTAATCGTCCGCTATAAAAATGAAGCAGAAGAAGCCGTTTTATCTAATCTAAATAAAATCCGTCACAAGCTGAAAAATAAAACAGTAAGCACAGGCTTTACCGAAATAACCGTAGAGGTAAAAGTTCGCAAAAATAACACTGAATTTTTAGACTCATTCAAGCAAACCGAAAACGTGGACAATGTAGTTTTGGTCGAATACACTGGCGACTACGCATAAGGGGAATTTTTCTAATGATAAAAATGAGCAATGTTAAAAAGAATTTCGGCGAACAGACAGTTCTTGTCGGGATAAACTTTGAAGTGGCTGAAAATGAAATATTTGCACTGCTTGGGCCTTCGGGCGCAGGTAAAACTACCATCATAAATATCTTAACCTAGTGGATTGACGCGGACGAAGGGGATGCCGAAATCTGCGCGCCGTCAAATGAAATTGGCATTATGCTGGACTCCGGTGGGCTTTATCCGCATTTGAGCTGTTTCGAGAACCTCGACTTGTATGCGCGAATTTATAATTTGCCAAAGACGCGGGTGCAAGAAGTTCTGGAATCGGTGGGGCTTGGCGATTCTCCCTCAAAAGCGGCAAGCGCACTTTCGCGGGGAATGTTTCAGCGTCTTGCACTGGCGCGTGCGGTTTTGTACTCGCCAAAGGTGCTTATTTTGGACGAGCCTACCAGCGCGCTTGACCCGGGAACGGCGCGAAGCATATGTAGATTATTGCAAAAAATACGCGAAAACGGCACGACTATCCGTAGAGCATATTTGTCCGTATTGCGAAAATATTGTTCTGTGCATCAATGATTATGAAAACGGCTATGTCTACAATGTTTTATCCGCAAGTGTATTAGCCGAAGCGTTTATTGTTACCTTGATAAACGGCGCAATTGTTATTTTATTATTCATCTGGATGCACCGTAAATATGGACTGCGCGGATAGGTTTTTGAATAAATAATAAAACAGCAATTTTTATTATTTCTGCCAATATAAACGGTGCGAACGCGGCTACAAAGGCTTCGCTGATAGCCGCATTCGTGATAAACGCAAACCAGAGCATCCCTGCCGAAAGATTTATAACCACCCCCGCAACCAACCCCGCCAAAAGCAGAATATCTTTTCTAGTCTCTGCACCAAGCCCAATCACAAACGCCATCAAGGGAAACGACATAAGAAATCCCCCCCACGCCCCCACTATTCGCCCAAAACCGCTTGCCCCTCCGGCAGGTGTAAACACCGGAATCCCAAATGCCCCAAGCAATAAATACACAAGCAGCGCGATAGCTGCTTTTTTCGCGCCAAGAACAATCCCCACAAGCATAACAGCAAATGTCTGCAAGGTAAGCGGCACTCCAAACGGCAACGGAATGCTAATCTGCGCCAATACTGCCAATACAGCCACAGAAATCCCTATGTAGCACATTTCTCGCACCGAACTTGGACGAGACGCTCTTCCCAATTTTTTCAATATAAAAGCCTCCGCATAAACTGGATTTTCCAGAAAATTATAAACGGAGGTTCTGTTATTGTCAACCTATATTTTATTTTTGGTTAACGTTGCACTTATTAGACGGTTGCAAGTGGCTTTTCTGTTTCTTCAAACACTGAAGCAATTTCATTGTGTTTTATCGTGTCTATTGTAACCGAAAAATCGCCATTTTTCCGAAATATCTCTGCAATATACGCCACGCCGCTTTCCAGTATTTCAGAAATTAATGCAAGTTCACCTGTTTTTAATTTTATTTTGACACCCTCTTGAATCATTTTCTTTCCTCCTGTTTATCGACATATACGGACGTTAAGTGCATTTCTCCATTTTTAATATCATCAATCCAACCAGTTAAAACCTTTGCTGTTCTTTCGTTCGCGCCTGTAATATCCATAATAACTTCGTAGCGCATACCATAACCAATATCGCCTTTTTCCGTAGCGGAAAAATTTTTCAAGTTCAATCGGATTTGCTCTATCAATTTTAGCGCATTATTGATATTGTATCCAAGCGCAAGGTCAAAGGCAACGGCTTTATTCGGTTGCCTTTTTGGGTTCAAGGCGTATTGCGTAAATTTCTCAATTGGTATAACAGCTTCATCCGCTTTTGGTAACACGCTAACCATCCCATCACCTAACTCTATTATACCCGATTTATCCCCACCATCAACAAAAACTCGCTTCCATTTGGCTATACTTTCCCCCTCAAAAAATAAAATTTTTTTGGAGAGGGGGGTTTGG
>JGI24703J35330_11748473_pt1 | contig 17121 bp, 18 predicted proteins | sample TergutNt197P1_FD_35330 | JGI IMG/M metagenome (IMG submission 35330) | reverse complement strand
GTTTCGGCGGTATCGCCGCCGGGAGTGGCTACGTTTTCAGGTGTGGGAGCTTGTTCGTTGCCGCCGTCATCACCGCCGCCACAAGCCACTACCAATGCTGCTACCAGCATCATTGCTAAAATTAAAAAGATTTTTTTCATTTTCATGCCTCCTTGTGAAAGTTATAATTTATCCTACAATTCCGCTGCGCTCCAGCCCCTCGATGAAATAACGCTGCAAGAATAAATAGATTAATAAAATTGGCAAGATTGCCAAAACCACACCTGCAAAAACAACAAGTTGCTCTAAAGCAGGGTCATTAACATGCTCAACATTAGCAAAAACCGCGCCTACGCCGCCCACCATAGCCGCCATCAAATTATTGCCGGGATTAAGCATCGAACTGTAAAATGTATCGTTATAATGCCAAACGAAGGCGAATAAAAGCACGGTGATAATCGCAGGGGTAGCATTGGGCATCATAACCTTGGTGAATGTGCCAAAAAGCCCCGCGCCGTCGATAAAAGCCGCTTCTTCAATCTCCTTGGGCATTCCCCTAAAGAATTGCCTGAAGATATAAATATACAAGCCGGAACTCAGCCCCATTCCTGTAATTGTAAGAAAAAACAGGGGCATATGACTGCCCAGAATATTAAAATCCATCCCAAGGAAGAATCGGAAATTTATAAACATAGGAACAATGTACACCTGAACAGGCACAACAATGGTCAAAATCATCATGGCAAAAAGAAAATTTCTGCCATAAAAATCGAACCGCGCAAAGCCATACCCTACCATAGAAGTAATGCCCACATTAAGCAGTGCGAACAGAAGCGAGTACACTAAAGTTCTAATCAGCGTCCCTGATAAAATAGTTCCCGCGAAAAGCTCAATGCCGATTTCGGTAAAAGGTATTCCAAAAGTGACACCATCGCCGCTAATATAATTCATATGTCTGCTTGCGTACATATAATGCTCTGTTGTAGCCTCGTTGGGAATAAGGAAAACCATGGGGTTCGTGATATCCCTCGGCGACATAAAAGAATTAGCCGCAATACCGATAAGGGGGCTTAAAATTACATAGCAAACCCCAACTACGATAATGCCCATACACACGCCGATAATAAGATTTTTAATCTTTGTTTGAACTTTTTGCGAAGTATTTTCCAGCGTCGCAGGGTCAAGCCACTTCGTTTTGACCATTTTAACCATAAACTCACCCATTCACATAGAACACGTATTTTGAAATAATCCATCCAACGATTAAAAGAATCGTACAAGCAAGAATCGCGCTTACAATAGACATTGCAGAAGAAATGCCGAATTCCTGCATCTCGAAGAAGAAGCTTCTGGCGGTTTCGACAACCGCACTGCCCGCATAAGTGGCTACAATTGTGTAAACAACATTAGTGAGAATCAGCGGGCTAACCATGGGGAAAGTAATTTTCCAGAAGGTTTCATAGCCTGTCGCGCCCTCTATTTCTGCCACTTCGTACATGGAACTCGGAATGGATTGTAAGGCCGCAAGGAAAATCAAAATTTGCACACCGGAAGCCCTCAAAACATCATGAAGCCGCGCAAGTGCTTCGATAATAAAGTCTATAACGGGAAGCGGCACGCCGTAATTTGATAGCATCATTACGATGCCCGCAGGGGCAAAGCCACCCATTTCCTGCATAACATCCGGGGGAATATTCGACCTGCCGCCCATCATCATGCTCATACTAAGCTCAAGCGCGGCAACAATCGCAGGTGTAGCCATAATTACAGGCACAAAGAAAATCATACGTACAATGCTTCGTCCGGGGAACGAGCGATTTAATATAATCGCAAGAAACAGGCTGAAAAATATAATAAGCGGAACATTTATAATCATATCTAACAGCGACTGCACAAGTTCGCGGTTAAAACTACCGTGGGTGAAAAGAATAAAATTATAATGCTCGAACCCCACGCTTTCCATAACAAGCCCGCCCACTTCAGGCACTATGTTAACGTCGTTAAAGCTAAAAATTACCGACTGCACAATGTTCAGCACAAAAAACGCTAAAAGCCCGATAAGCCAAGGCGCGATAAAAATATACCCCGCAATCGTTTGTCTTTTTTTACTCATCGTACAACAAACCCCCTTGCTTCTATAGATATATCGCCATTATCAAAAGGCAAGTGTGTTTGGTTTACATAAATCCGCGTGCCATTTTCAAAAACCGTTGCGGTTACTTGGTTAGAGCCGATTGTTCCCATATCGCCGCCTTGCAATACAACAAAATCTACAATGCGCTCTGTGCGCAAATCCCTGTAGATGTCATTGAAAATATGGTAATGCTCAATAGCGGCATTCATCCAGTTAACATAATGTGTGGAGTAGAATCTTTCATGCGGAGAGAATTGTGCATTCCGCGTAGGCAGTGCCGAAAGTATATATCTCGGCGACGCGCCTGTAGCAAGAGAATTCAGCAAAACAAGTTCGGGGCTGTAATTTTCGCGCATATTGGCGGCACGTCCCGCAAATTCAATAAATCCATGCACCACCATCGAATAAAACGGTACTTCATAGTTGATTATATGGAACATATCTGCCTCTACAGGCGCGTCAACAATATGCGCGGCGTGCGCAAGTGAAAAATCATTCCCGCCTGAAATTACAAGATTCGGCACCTGATTATTAATCCGCGCCATTTGCGACTCTGCAATCAGCCGCGAATGTTCGCGGTCTACGGCATCGCGCCTGTACATGCTTTCGATTAAAACATCGCCCAAGTCGTTAAGCATAAGCCCATCCAGTCCAACGCGGCGTTCAAATGCGGGCAAAAAGCTGTCAACATGGAATGGAAGCACCGCAGGGTGAACCATAATGAAAAATCCGTTCATATGATACGAAAAGCGTGTACTCAGCGTATCTCGCGCCATATCCACAGACTGGAATCCAAAAAATCCACCGGGACTGCGCGCCGCTTCAAAAGTAGAATTAAAATTACGCGAAAACCAGTCGGTAAACTGCAAATTTACCGACGGATGAAGCCCGCCATAAGAAGCCTGTAAGCGTGTGTTTAAATCGTTAAGCTCTGCCCTATTGCCCACATCATTAATCAGATTTACATTTTTCGCCACATCGTGATTAATGCCGCGGTTAAACCAGCCGTGAAGTTGCATCTGGATTGTATCAATTCCGCTTTCATTTAGAATATCTACAAATCGGTGCGCGTCTTCCACGGTGGTCATAGCCTCTGTAGCCAAAAACGGCGTTCCCATAATATGCCGCCTTATATCAATTCCGCCGATAATGTCAAGGTAAAATGAACGGTCACGATTTTCCGTAAGCGGTGTAAGTACGCCGCGCTCTACAAGGAAATCTTGATAAACCTGCGCCATTTCGCCTATTCCGGGATTATTCCCTGCGATAAAATGATACATTACGGTAATATCGCCGTCATAAGCACCCGCCTGAATAATTGTTAAATCCGATGTAGTAGTCCCCGGAATCGCCGCCATGCTAAGGGTCATAGCCTGACGCAATGTGAAGCGGAAAAACGCATTATTATAAGAATTCGTTCGCCCTGAAACATCCGCAATTATGGAGGCAAGCCCTTGCCCGCTGTAAACATGCGCAAACATAGCCGCTCCATTATTTTGTATACCGAAAACAGGAAGCCGCGTAGGTTGCATAATTTGCGGACGCATACCATCCATCATATAATCCGAACCATACATACGCGCTTCAAAAGCCGCTTCGCGCTGTCTGCCATTGTTAAAATTGATAATTCCGCCTGAACCGCTTGGCACAAGGATAAATCCCTCGTCTTCCGTTCCGCCCGCGCCAAAAAACGGCATTAAATCAAATTCAAAAATATGCGCATCATCACCATGAACCTGCATTCTGCTTAGCGGAACATTCACTTTCAGCGCGTCGTCCAACAACACAAATTCCATAGTAATATCAAAGAAGTTCCTGTCAACTTCAAGAACAATCCCCGCCGAAGAATTGTCATACTCCAGCTCTTCAAAGGTGTAGCCGATTTCTTCAAAAATCCGCACCATAATAGCCGCGTCTATGTGCCTTTCGCGAATCGCGTTAGACATCTGCATAAAGCCTTCCATATCTCGCGATTCAAACCAAAAACGCTGTACACGTCCCCAGTCTTCAGGGTCTGCTTGCGCAAGTACCCTCTCATTAAAACGTTCAATTTCCATGAAAAACGGCACTGCATCAATGCCCATGTTCAAATCGCCAACCTGATAATCTATACGAACCCCATTCGGAATCGAATAAATTTGAAACTGATATTCATTCGCTACAGAATCATCATAAAGCCAGCGCGTATGGGTTCTGCGCACCGCGTCGAAAAATCCAAATCCCAAATTAGAGCGCATTGTATTCTGCTGAAAAGGAATAGCAATCGGGTCACTTTGCGTTTCCGGCGGCGAAGAAAACCACGTATGCCCATTGCGCCTGTCAAACACCGCAATCAACGTAGTTTCCTCATCTATATACAATTCCAAATTAGCCGAAGATGCCACCTGCACCATCCCCGACACATTCGTCCCGCCAAGGGTTACAAGCTCCCGCGATTCCCCAAAATCAAAGGCTCGCGTCAAATGCGAAAAATCATACACCGTAAAGCTGTTCAAATAAATATTATATATCACCACTCCCACGGCAATAATTCCCAATATAGCAAGCGCGGAAAGCCATTTTTTAACACGTCTACTCATAGTAAACCCCTCCTTAAAAATTCAATTGGGGAAATAGCATTAGAATGTTTTAAAAGTTCTTCGTCACGAGTGATAATATAATCTAAGTTCAGCTTGTTGGCGCAAACTACTACTAATGCATCTTCAAAGTCTGCCATCGGTGATTCAAGAGCGGCTAGACAATCAGATTTTGAAATTTCTATCGTTTGTAAGAGATACAGGATTTTTTTGATTCCGTTCCTGCTGGTTACATCTCCCAGCGTTTTTCGTAGAATATAATAAATATCCGTTACACTACTGGTGTTTAAATAACCCTCTACATGATTTTTAGCTATCAAGTCAAAAATATCATCTGCATTTTTATCATATGGCTCTCTTGACGCAAGGCTGTCAAGAACAACATTAGTGTCCATGAGGATTTTCATTATAACAATCCTCTCTCGGCCATTCTTTCTTCTCTTAGCGCATCCATATCGAAGTTAGACGGAATAATTCCTCTTAGCGACTTCGCTATATCCAAGCGTTTATTTATTTCTTGTTCATCTGCCTTGTTTTCAATGCTGTCTTCAAAAATAATAGTCATTTTACGTCGTACCGGAAGCTGTATTTTTCTTCCTTCTATATGAAAATATCCATTTTCATAATGTCCCTGATACGCTTGCAGCTTCATAACAAATACCCCTCCCTACGACCTGAAAATTATTTCGTTATAAACGCTGATAACGAAGTTAACAACCTGTTGCCACAAAGTTAAAATAAGCGCGAGCAAAAACACGATTATAAGGAGCGCAATTACTGTTAAAATCATGGTAAAAATAGCCTTAGACGGCGTATAATTATGAACGGTAACAAGCCCAACAAAAGCCAAAAATACAAAATAAGCGATACCAACGCTAAGAATCATAAAATAAAATCCGGCTTCTTCTAATGTAAGAAAATTGCTTAAAACAGCGGCGGGTAAAATAGTAAGTACAAGTGGAGTCATAGCGTAGCAAATAGCCATAACAATTTCCTTAAACTTGCCCTCGCCGTCGGTAAGTGAAGTAACCGACCAGTTTGCGATGCTAAATAAAATAAGCATCCCGGTAAAGGTAGAGAAATCCAAAAAGCTATTGAGGGTAAGGGGATTGCGGGGATTAACGATATTAGAAGCATACTGGCTTGCGAAAGAATAAGACGCACAAACCACCAAAAAATTCACGATTGCAAGCCACATTCTGCCCCTCTTGTTAAACTTCATTTCATGGAAGCCATCAAAGGGGTGAATCAGAATATATAAAGGAAGCGAATAAAAACCCAAGGCTTTTTTAATCATTTTCATCCTCCCTGCCGCGATTTTTGAACCACTTTTTGGTTTTAAGTCCGACTATAAGAACAGCCAAAACCAATCCCCCGGTTAAAACTCCGGGCAAAGCCCCATGCATAACATCGATACGATGCCGCCTGAAAGCAATGGAATAATGGTGCATATCCATGCCGCGTGTCAAGTAATACATGGCAGAAACATTATCCCCCACAGCAAGTTTAGAGCGGCCAATGCCCACCCAAGCCATAGAAAAATTCTCGTCAATGGCAGCCAGTTGTCGCCACGAATTTACCGCGCCGGCTTCGTCGCCGATATGCCTTGCGGCAATGGCGGCATTAATAAGCCGCCCATATTCCGTAGGCTCGAAGTAAACAACCCTTCCGCGCCCTTCGTCCAAAACCATAATACTATCCCCGATTGCTTCGATGGCAATGGGGCGATTTGTCATTCCCTGCAAAGTACCCATTCCGGAAAATACATACAAGAGATTTCCTTCATTATCATAAGTATACACACGCCCGCGGGTAGAATCCAAAGTAGAATACTTCCCAAAGGGACGCGCTATGATATCTATAAACTGCGAAGGCCCTGAAAGCCAAGCCCCCGCAGGCCTAAAGAACTGGTCGCCATTAATATTAACATTGTCATTAAAATTAACAAGAACATCATCGCCACGCGGGTTAAGACGCATCACTTGGTCGTCAGAAGCCCATGGTTGCAAGTTCGTAGTAAGAATAAAGCCGTACTGGTCAATCGCCATACTCTGAAACTCCGTAGGAATAAAACGCTGTTGTTGTGCGCGTTGTTCCTGCGTCATAAAGAACCGCCAAAGTATTTCAATGGGGCTTGCATTTACGGGAATCGTTCCAAAGTACCCGATAAATTCCCCATCCGCATCAAAACTCATCATCCCTTCAAACACCCGCGCAACAATTACCAAAACCCTCCCGCTTCTCCCTACAACAACATCCGTAGGCAAAAACGCAAAGCCATCTTCCAAGCCCTCAACATCCGGCGCAGTTATCATCCGCACAAAATTATCATCCGCATCCAGCGTAACTATACGATAATTCTGCGTATCCGCAATATACATATTCCCATGCGCCGTCACAAAAACACTGCTGGGCAAATTAAACGTATCCCGCACACCATCGTGCATAAACGAATCTATTACCCGATTCAAATTCAAATATCTGTCGAACACAACTATCCGATTATTGTCCCTGTCCACAATATAAATAAGCTCATCTGCACAAACATGAATATCCACAGGATTATTAAACTCTCCCAAACTCTCACAAATATCACCAGCCACAAAAGTCCTGACAGGCACATAAGCCGCCGGCGCGGGAATAAGCCGCCCCCAATAATCATAGGAATATCCCATAAAGGGCGCGTCCGCAAGAACAGGCGTTGCCACAATAAACATTAACACCGAGAATAATAATATTTTCAAACAAAAACTACGCATAATTATTAATCCCCTTCCGAAATGATGTTTTGGTACAAAGCTTGCGAGAGCTGTAAATATATAGTGTTCTGGGCATTCTATCAAGATATACTAAAATGTGCAATAAATAGAATATTCTTCATTTTTCATTGCTGTAGTCGTGATAGAATCTGCTTTGACGGTGTTACACCGTCTTGTTATAATAAATAAAACAGTTGAAAGGGTGCTTATCATGCAAGCTATAAAAGCAATATACGATGGTGTTAGTTTTAATCCCAAGCAGTCAATACCCGTAAGTGGTCAATATGAGGTTGTTATTACGTTTGTTGAGCAGATTTCTGCAAACCCCGCTCCCAGTATACAAGACCAAATAAATGCTGACTTAAACTTTTGGAAAGAATTTGATAAACTTTCCGCTGGTGCAAGTGACGAGGTGTTGTCTATGAACGATTTCCCGTGCACTAAATTTAATCGCGACTTAATTGTTTTTGAAGATGAGGAGTAACTCATGGTATACGCGTTGGATACGAACACATTAATTTTTCTGATGAACGGTGCTGAAGATGTCATAAAAAAACGCAATAAAGCAATTCTTGCTGGTGGCAGGTTTATAATCCCGCCTGTAGTTGATTATGAAATTCAGCGTGGACTTATATATAGACCCTCCCCCAAAAAAGAAAAAAATTACTTCTCTTTGCGCCAATTTTATGGCGTTGGCGCAACAGCACCCGAAGTGTGGGTTAAATCGGCGCATATCTATGCTGAATTACGCAAAAAGGGTTTTACGGTTGGTGACGACGATATTTTTATAGCGGCATTTTGTTTATTGAATAGGTATACGTTAGTCACTCGAAACACCAAGGACTTTGAAAATATAGCAGGCTTGCAACAAGTTAATTGGATTGAATGAATAAACCTTTATTGTAATTGCTTTTGGCATCCCATCAACTCCCTTATGGTGAATTTGGATAAAACCGCTCAACGCCGGCAATCGCATGGCTTGGAAAGCATTTTCATTTTGCGCGCTCCGGCATTGCGCCGTACCATTTATCCAGCTCTTCATTTTTGCAACAGCCGAGCAATGCAGATATATTGTGAAAAAATTCGGGTTCAAGCCCATATGCCATCATTTTCCTGATTGAATGGTTTTCGCCGCTTCCAGTGGCGACCCTGTATAGTTTGAAAGTTCATTCCAATAGCTGTACTCGATATACAAGATATTGATGGAATTCAACCTTATTTCTTGCGAAAAAATTTACCGTATATTACATGTGCAATTATAAAATAACGAAACACTAATGCGATTAAAGCAATAAGTATATACGCTATTATTACTATTTCAAGGCGATAGAGATGAACCCCGATGCATATAAAAACAAAACAAAAACCAAGTACATTTATTACTATTCCCGCAAAACGCGACAATCTGATGTCATCTATATTAGCCCTGTCCCAATCAGAGATATCGTGGATACGCTTGCCTATTAATTTATCAACCAGTTCGGTTGCCATATGCGGTTTAATGTATTTATAGGACATAAAAAAAATATATACAAGCCCGGCAGGTGCCAAAAAAAGCATTATAAATCAACTCCGCATAAATAACCCCCCACCACAAGAATTCTGCTTCACGTGGTGGGGGGTATTTTAATTATTCCTTATCGCGCATGGCTTCGAGTTCTTTTTTGCGTGCGGCGATGACCTTTTGTTGAACGTCTGCGGGAGAGTCTTCGTAGCGGTCAAATTCCATTGTAAAACTTCCGCGCCCCTGAGTCATAGAGCGCAGGTCTATTGCGTATTTCAGCATTTCGGAATGGGGGGCTTCTGCGGAGATTACCTGTTTTTTGCCCACCTTGTCCATGCCAATAATGCGTCCCCTGCGTTTGTTCATATCGCCCATAACATCACCGGTGTAATTGTCGGGAACGGTTACGGTTATTTTTACGATGGGTTCGAGAATCATGGGCTTTGCTTGCATGAAACCGTCTTTGAAGGCGATTTGCGCCGCCATTTTGAATGCAAGTTCTGAGGAGTCTACAGCGTGATATTTTCCGTCGTAGAGAACGGCTTTTACGCCCACTACCGGGTAAGCGGCTACCGGCCCGGCTTTTACGCTTTCGGACAAACCTTTTTCGACTGCGGGGAAGTATTGTTTCGGCACGTTTCCGCCAACGACAACTTCCTCGAATACGAAGGGCTTTGTCATATCGCCCGAAGGCTCGAAGCGCATGTCTACTATTCCATACTGTCCGCCGCCGCCGGATTGTTTCACGAATTTGCCTTTTACATCAGACTTGCCCTTGATTGTTTCGCGATACGGCACAAGTGGCGGATTTAATTCTACTTCCATTTTGTCGCGGGTTTTTAGGCGATTTACCAAAACATCCAGCTGACCGTCGCCGATTGCATACATAACAGTTTGCTTCGTTTCTTTATTGATTACAAATTTTAAAGTCTTGTCTTCTGCCAGAAGCTTCTTAATAGAAGAGGAAAGTTTGTCTTCATCGCCTCTGCCTTTTGAGGTTATTGCCATTGCAAGCAGTGATTCAGGGAAAATAATCGGCGGGCATTTAAATGGCGAACCCTTTGTGGCAAGCGTATTCTGAGTATTTGTGTCGGCGAGTTTTGCAATCGCACCTATGTCGCCGGCTCTGATTTCGGATGCTTCCAGCTGTTCTTTGCCGCGCATAATGAATAAATGCCCTGCTTTTTCGGGGATTTCTCGATTTGAATTAAAGAGCGGCGTATCTTTTTTTACCGTTCCGGAATATACGCGGAACAAACTAAGCCGCCCGACAAACGGGTCAGAAATTGTTTTAAAAACGAATGCGCAAACAGGCCCGCTTGCATCGCAAGGAAGCGTGACTTCTTCGCCATTTTTCTCGACTTTGAACTCCTTGCAAAGCTCGCTTGCGGGCGGAAGCTCTGCTACCAACATATCCAAAAGCGTGGTTACGCCAACGGCTTCTTTCGCAATGCCGCATAATACCGGGGTAACGGCACCGCTGGCGATTCCTATGCGAAGCCCCTTAGATGCTTCTTCAGGCGAGAGAGTGTCGTTTTCAAAGAATTTTTCCATTAGCTCTTCGTCTGTTTCTGCTATGGCTTCCATTAAATCATGGTGATGCTCTTCGTAAATATCTTTCATATCTGCGGGCATATCGCATGTTCCGCCCGCAAATTTATGTGCTTTTCCCGTTAAAGTTTCAATATATCCTACAAGCTTTCCGCCTTCTTTAAAGGGGAGAATAAGCGGCGCAACACCTGTGCCGAACATGTCTTTCATTTCGCCAAGTACGCGGAAAAAATCTGCATGTTCGTCGTCCATGCCGTTTATGAAAATAACGCGGGCTTTGTCCTGAGAACTTTCCCACGCAAGCTCTGTGCCTACCTCTATACCCGACTTCGCATCTGCCAGAATAAGCACTGCGTCGGCTACATAAAGTGCTTCTTTTGCCGCGCCCGCAAAGTCGAAATATCCCGGAGTGTCCATGAAGTTTATTTTCGAGTTCTTCCATTCTATAGGAATCATCGACGCGCTTACCGATACTTTGCGCCTTATTTCTTCGGCATCGTAGTCGCTTACGGTGTTGCCGTCTTCGGTGCGCCCCATTCGGCTTGTTACTTTTGTGGTATGCAGTGCGGCTTCCATAAGAGTTGTTTTTCCGCATCCGCTGTGTCCCATTACTGCAATGTTACGAATTTCATTTGCCGAATAAACCTTCATTTTAGTACCTCCCATTTGTGAATAGTATACAAAGCATTATAATGTCAATCTACGTCACAGGCAAGAAATAATTGAAATATTCTTAGATTATGTTATACTTTTTTCATATGTAATGGGGGCTACGCCATTTTTTTTTATTATAAGTGAGGTGCGGTATGGACAAGAGTGTTTTATGGGTAGAAGCTTTCGGGTGGATAAAATTAATTTTGTTCGCGCTTATTGTGGCGTGGGTTTTGACGAATTTTGTAATAGTAAATGCCTCGGTTCCCACGGGTTCAATGGAAAATACTATTCGCATAAACGATAGAATTATCGCATTTCGGCTTTCCTACACCTTTTCAGACCCCGGGCGTTTTGACATAATTGTTTTTCGCGGGCCCGATGGTGAATCACCTTTGTATGTAAAGCGCATAATAGGAATACCCGGCGACACCGTTACAATTGTCGATGGGCATGTTTTCATAAACGGAGAGGACGAACCGCTTCGTTATGACTTTGTTCAGGGCGAATTTTTCGGGAATTTCCCAATACCGAGAAACCCCCTCCCCGACCACATTACCATCCCTGCCGACGGCTCGCCGCCATATCTTACCGTTCCCGAAGGCAGCTTCTTCGTTCTGGGCGACAATCGCGGAAATTCCATAGACTCTCGCAACTGGGAAGTTCCCTTCGTTACCACCGAGCAAATCCTTGGGCAAGTGATTTTCCGCTACTTCCCGGGGTTTCAAAATCTAACAAGACCATAATAAATATATAAATTCTAAAGGAGAAATATCATGCAAAAAATCGAAAAAGAAATGCTCATCATGGACGCACTAAGCCTAGACAGTGGACTCGTCCCGGTTATGCAACAACATGGACTCAACTGCTTCGGCTGCCCTTCCTCGCGTGGAAAAAGCTTAGAAATGGCAGCCGCAAGCCACGGCGTAGATATCGACCAACTAATTACAGATATGAATGCGCATCTGAATAAATAGCACGTCTTATCCTCACCCTTGCAAGTTCGTTTACTGCACCAAGTTCACTTCTTCCGCAGGGAAGGTAAATTACTACCTCATCAAAGTTTTCATCCAGAGGTAAATTAGAAAATTCTATTGTAATAGGCGCGGTTATTCCGTCGCCTATTTCTTCTTTTACCCTGAGCAAAAGGAAAAACAGCTCACCATCACCCGTGAAATTGTTCATGCTATCCCATCTTGCAAAAATATCTCCCGTTGCTACATTCTGCACCATTTGAAATCCGTCCTGCCATGGGCTTTCAAAGCCCATAACTTCCAGCTCTTGCGGAATATTTAAAAGGATATCCATTGATGCAAAACCGGGATTATCTTCTATGAGTACAACCATTTCGATATAGTCGCCCTCCGCGAAGATTGTCCTATTGGCTATGCCTTGCGCAGTGCTTACCGCTCTCGAAAGCGCGTTATGCGCGGCTTGCCTTGCCCAGTATGTGCAGTTGGAAATTAAAGTTCCGCTTTCAGCAATTTCGGTAGCCGCCATCAGGTCTTTTGCTTCCCCTATTCGGTATGAAAGCTCATCGAAATAGTGTTGCTCTGCGGCTTCCCAAGTGCTTAGCATCGGCTCGAACAAAACAGATATATTGCCGGGAGGAACTTCGATGGGAGGAATTCTATCCAGCCACTGATAAAAGCCCTGCACATCTACATTCCTGTATAGAGTGACTATAAAAAAATATGCATCCTGCCCGCTCGTATTTATAAAATTAGGTTCATTATTATTCAGCAGAGGATACACCCTCGCACCATGCTGACCGAGACGCGGATTTGAAGGACTGCTTACTGCCCCCGGCTGGTCTAATGGAATAACTACATAAAAATTTGTAAAATAGCTATTGTCGTCAATCGAAATATTTAAAACAGGGAAGTGTTCAGAATTCATATTTTCAGAATGCATAGGTATTCTGTAAAATCTTTCATGTGACGCGCCAAGCGGCGGCATTCCGTTATAGCCGTGCATATTTAGCCAAAAATGCGAGTGAAGCGTGCTAAACGGCCGCGCATTCCCTAAATCGTAGAATCTGTCCCCATTGGGGGTAACACCATAGCGTCCCCAATCGGAGCCGAAATTCATGAATCTTCCCAAATTCGGGCGAATTCCCCATAAATTAAACGCGCTATACGGACTATCCACAAATGCATTGGGTGAACGACCTTCGATTATGCCGCCGTCTGCCGCAAAAGCTTCCATGAATAAGAAATACATAAGCTGAAAAGCAAGTTCCCCATCCGCACCCATGGTAATCCCCGCCGAATGAGAAATATCGCCAATAATTTCGTTCATGCCACTTGTGTAAATTCTATAACTGTTCTGCAAAAATTCATCATGATTTCGCGCACGCGGGAAGTTTTGTGCAAAAAACCGATACACCGCTCCCGCATAACAAATGCCGAATTGTTCAGCAAGTCTATGTTTAAAAGACGAATAAAGCCCACTCATTCCATAGTTTTTAAAGCTGTTATTAAAATTAAGAAAATCGCCCACCCTTGTGTCAAAGTGATTGGTATAAGAATTTTCTACCGCATCAATAAGCCGCCAAACGCTTACATTAACCGCGCCTTCTTCTTCCCAATATGTCCAAGCAAGTTCGCTCAAAGCTTCGTCAAACCATACAAATTCCTGCGACATTGTGAAGGGAACATAAACCCCAAAATGGATATAGAAAAGTAAATGTTGCAACTCATGCGCAAAAAGCCCGCCTGACAGCAATCTGTCGGGATTCATATGAAAAACAGCTATCGGAACATTGCCCCCTTCTAAAAAGAAGTTCGCGCTCCAAAAGTATCCGCCGTCAAAGCCATTGTGAAGCAAAACATTTACCCTTCCGTCATTGTGAACATCGCCGATTATAGGCATATTCACAAAGCCGGGCATTACATGAACCCCTGCGAACGGCGCGAAATCCCGCGTCATTCGTGCAGTGATATCGTCATACATAATAATTGCTCGGTTTAAATCCGCCTCGCTTGGGCGATTATGATGAACATTGTCCAGTATCCAAATGTTTACATGGTTTCCTTGCCTAACAAGCTGCCCCCAATGCCCAAAAAGCGGGTAATGACCGCTTGCGAAAAATTGTCGCCTACTACCCACAATATAATTTTGTGGAGAAAACAATGGTGCGATACCTAAATAACCGTCATCCATGCGCATAAGCGGCTCATGTATGGGGGATTTATGCGGAATTTCACTACGGTCGGAAATAATAATTCTTCGCCCCGAATCATTTGCGAAAGGCTCAAAACCCGCGGGCATAAAAAGCTCTTGCCGCATTTGCGAAAGCGTTTCTCTAAAAATTTCGCCATCCGTTCCCTGTACGCCTACTTCAAGATTCGATGCAAATACAAAAACCAAAACCAAAAACACACAGCCTTTTAACATAAAATCCTCCCTCTTCCATATACACTACGTTTACCCCCCGCTGATAATGAAAGCTAACACAAGTAAAGAAGTGTGTCAATTGTGTTACAAGCAGTTTTATTTCTAACAAAATTTTGACGACATTTTCCTTGACATTTTCTAAGAAGTGACGTAGTATCACAGGGCTAAGTATGTTCGCGATTGTGAGGAAGCTATATTTCCGACAACGCTACGTCGGAGGGAGGGAAATATGTGTCAGAAGTTGTTATAAAAGATAACGAGTCCCTCGACAACGCGCTTCGTCGTTTCAAACGTAATTGCGCAAAGGCGGGTATTATGGGAGAAATCCGAAAAAGAGAACACTACGACAAGCCCAGCGTAAAACGTAAGAAGAAATCTGAAGCGGCACGTAAACGTAAATTCTAAATTTGTAAATAAATCAGCCAATAAGCCACGGTTATCCAGCCGTGGCTTTCTTTTAAATGGGGGCTACGCATGGGAATGAATACAGTTTTGGTAACAGGTTCATCGCGGGGGATTGGCTTTGCGATTGCGAAGGCGTTTTATTTGCGTGGGGATAGGGTTGTGCTGAATTGTCGCAAGGACGCTTTGCAATTGGAAAAAGCAGTGAAGGAACTGGGAATTGACCCCCCGATTGAAGTTTGCCATGCAAACTCCAATCACCCCCCTAAGAGGGGGGATTGCGACACCAGTGGGGCGGAAAGAATTAATTGGTGTCGCAATAGCAAACGAGTGATGGGCGTTCGTGCAGATGTTTCAAATTATGAAGAGTGTGCGGCGTTGTTTTCAAAAGCAGAAGAGGCTTTTGGGCATATAGATGTTTTGGTAAATAATGCAGGGGCGGCGCATTTTGGGCTTTTTGCCGAAATGTCTCCCGATGAAATTCAGGGGATTTTCGCGGCTAATCTTCTTTCGGCTGTGAATGCTTCGCATCTTGCAATTCCAAATATGGTACGCAAAAAATCGGGCTGTATCATAAATATAACCTCGATTTGGGGGATAACCGGCGCGTCTTGCGAAGCTGTGTATTCTGCCGCAAAAGCAGGGGTTAACGGCATGACAAAGGCATTGGCGAAGGAGCTTGCGCCGTCGAATATCCGCGTGAATGCTATAGCTTGCGGCGCGTTTAATACACGAATGAATTCCGGACTTTCCCAGGACGAAAAAAACGCCTTTGCGGAAGAAATTCCGCTCGGGCGTTTTGGCGAGCCTTCTGAGGCGGGTGAATTAGCAGTTTTTCTTGCATCAGAATCGGCAGGCTATTTAACAGGGCAGATTATCGCGCTGGACGGCGGATTTACATGAGGTCGCCATGAGGCTTGCCGCTTCTTTGATATTTTCAATTATTGTAACGCCGAAGGGGCAACGCTTTTCGCAATGACCGCATTCTGTACAGTCGCGATTCAGCGCGTTGTAATGCGAGCGGATGGACGGCGGAATATTTTTTGTATCCAGTCGGGCAATGTCCAGATATTTCATTAATGCGGCTATGTCTATTTTTGCAGGGCAGGGCTGGCAGTGACTGCAATATACACAGTTTCCTGCAAAGTCGTTGCGTACGCTTGAAATTATTTCGGCGTAATTTTTTTCTTCCGCTGTTGCGGTTTTGTATTGCATAATTGCGCGGACTTCTTCAATAGACTGGCATCCGGGTAAAACGCTTGCCACGGCGGGTCTGGTTAGGGCGTAATGCACGCATTGGCTCAGTGTTAGGGGCTTTGCATAGGGCGTATGCTCAGCTGAAATTAATTTTCCTGCACCCAAAGCTTTCATTGCTGTTATGCCGATTTGTTTTTGTGTACATACTTTATATAGGGCGGCGCGGTCCGGGTTTATTCCCGAAAAGGTTTTTCCCACATTTTCCAGCTCGTCAAAGACGCTTTTGTCTACGGGGAGCATGTCAAATGCGGGGTTTAGGCTGAACATCATTAGTTCGGGAATGCCTGTTTCTATGGCTCGCATTGCGGTAATCGGATTGTGGGAACTAAAGCCGATGTGCAGTATATCGCCATTTTTCTTTAGGCGTTCTGCATAGGTAATAAACTCCGTTTCAAATACGTTTTTGTAATCATCCTCGGAGTCTATGAAAAACAACATCCCAAAATCGATATACCCATAAAGCCTCAACAGTTCCTCAAAATACTTTTTCACCGTTGGCATATCGCGGCTTATGTCGTACTGCTTGTCAACGTCGCTCGCGCCTATATGCCCCTGTATCATGATATCCTTGCGGCGGCTTCCCATGGCTTTTGCTATGTTCTCACGCACCTCGGTTCCAGGCATGAAAATGTCAAACAAATTTACTTCTTGCCGAAAAGCCTCGTCGATTGCGTCCTTTACTTGCTCAAAGGGCTTTCTGTCCAAAAATTCACAGCCCAGCCCTATTTCACTTACCTTCTTTCCTGTTTTGCCTAATTCACGATATTTCATTTTTTCTCCTCCATTTCATACTATTTCCACTCAGGAAGCTGTATTTTGCTATGCCTTGCAAACGGTGAACTCGATGCGATTTTTCGGGAAAAACACCCGAAAAACGCTCGGTCGTTCACCGCAAGGCATGTACGCAAA
>JGI24703J35330_11748476_pt1 | contig 17160 bp, 13 predicted proteins | sample TergutNt197P1_FD_35330 | JGI IMG/M metagenome (IMG submission 35330) | reverse complement strand
CCACAACTACTCCCTTATTATAAATTAAAATAAGTGCAGTTGGATAGACATCCTTTGAGATGTACTCAACTACACTTTTTATGGTACTAAAAGCCTGCAAATTCTCTGCAAGCTTTCAAAAACTAATTTTGACTTACTGCCAACCGCACACGCCACAGCTTCCAATTATCACTAATAGGATAAAGATAACCAAGATGAATGCGCCGTTATTTCCAAAAAACATAACCATCGCTCCCTTTATAAAAAATGATCGTTTCGCTTAACGTATTAGTAGCACCATCCAGAGCAACCGATGATTACTAATAAGATAAACAACACTAAGATAAACGCAAAGTTGTTTCCACCAAACATTTCCTTCAACTCCTTATTATATAAAAGCTCCCTTTGAAGCTATCTAAATACCGAAACGAATACATAGGTTTAAAACCATAGCATTGGCCTCTTGGTATATACTATGTCACTTTACCTACCCATGCGATTAAATTTTCTCATTTTTTTCATTTTGTTGAAGCTAGCCATCCAACGTGGTATAATATTTGGCGTACCATTTTAAAAAGGAAGTGAACAAAGTAATGAAATCATTACTAAAACATAGCTCTGTTATTACATTAACATGCGTATTACTATTATCTTTAGTTGCGTGTAGTAGTGCACCAGATTTTGATGTGACCCTAGAAAATGCAGATGAAATCATTGTCGAGACCGATGATATTCAAATCTCAAGACAAGATTTATTTGAGACGGTGGCAACTGGTGACTTCAACCCTGCTCTATTCGAGACTCTTGCGTGGGCGGATTATTTAATTCTATCAGAACTGTTTGAAATTGATGAAGATGATATTCAAGAACAAATCGATGAATTTTTCTCTGATATGGACGAGAATGAAATCGAAGAATTCTTACTCTCCCAAGGTCTGAACAGCTTGGATCAAATTGTGGTTAGCTTAAGACTGGAGCAACTTCGTCACGAAGCAATCCTTGATGCTATTGAAATCACAGAAGAAGAAATCGAAGAAGCTTATTACGAGTGGTTCGTGGTTCCAGCCCGAGAAGCAGCAGAGACAACCGCACCGACGACCGTACCAACCGAGGCACCAACTGAAACTAGTGCAGATGCAACCAGCGATACTGGTGATGAGGAAGATGAATCAGAAGCAACTGAGGAAGAAACAACAGCTCCTGAGTCAACTGAATCTGATGTTCCTGACCTTGAAGAAGTCCGTGATGACCTTGAAGCTTATTTAATCAATGAAATGGCTAATGACCATGCATTCGGTACATTGACTCTAGCTAACTTGCGTGCTGAAGCAGGCTTTACATTCTTTAGCGACTATTTCCAATACCGTTACATGGAACATTTAGATCTCTCTGGTGTTGATACAGGAGATCTTGCCAGTGGTGAAACCCTAGATGCTAATGATTTCGATGACGGTGCTGTTGCAGCCATTGAAGACGAAGCCTTAACAGCAGATGAATTATTTAACTTAGCGGTTTACCGAAACGTGTTAATTCTAGGAAACGATGGTTCTACGCCACTTTTAATTTACATCGACTTCCAGTTGCTAGAAGAGAATTTTGAAGGCGATCGCGATCAAGTTAGATCAAACATTAACCAAATGAAAATTAGCTTCTCACGTGATTTCTATCCAATGATGGCACAACAAGGCTTACATACAGATCAAGAAATCTTTGATCACTTTATGCGCCTACATCTCCAGGAACTTGCTTTTGATGACACCTTTGGCGACGTAGATGCAGAGACATTAGAAGAGCTCTATAATGATTATATGCCACCTCGAGAAGTTCGCCACATCTTAGTAGACGATGAAGATGAAGCAGCTGACATCATTGCACAACTTCAAGAAGTTGATGAAGATGACCTAGAAGACTTATTCGCCGAACTTGCCCTTGAACATAGTAGTTGTCCTTCTTCTGCTAGTGGCGGTAGCTTAGGTGTCCTGTCGATCCCAAGTGGAATGGTGATTGAATTTGAAGAGGCAGCTTTCGATCTTGAAGTTGGTGAATTCTCACCAGAGCCAGTGGAGACAGAGTTCGGTTATCACGTGATCCTCGTACCAATGGTAGAGGATGGCTTAACCGGTGAGCGATTGCGTTCTCATCTACGCACACAATACTTACAGCAACTTCGCATGAATCCAGCTAACTTGGCTTCTGTCTTAATCGACTTAAGAACTGAAAATAACTTAGCTTTCCACGATGACGTCCTACAAGCACAATACGACCTGATCGTAGAACGTAACAACGAACGTTTAGAAAATGAATAGGTACATTAAAAGGAATTTCAGCCAGATTGGTTTGAAATTCCTTTTTTACTTCTCTCTTTTTATTTCACCTTTCATGCTCATCTAAGCCTCATTCTTCGCCTAGATTCGCTATGAGTGGCATCATGAAGAACTAAGCAAGCAGAGCTTGCAGTTCTTCTATTTCCCACTTGATCCTAAAGCACCTGCACCACGCTCTGAGGTCATGGATAAAAGTTCCTGATGATTGATTTCCTCAATTGTTAACGTTGGCACAACAACCATTAAACATTGTGCGATTGCCTTTTTATAAGGATAAACCACCACATCTCCAAAGTCATTAGCTGTTTCCTTAGCGATGACCAGCGGCTTATCGTTGTGATTGGTTAACGGTACAAACCACTCACCGCGGTAACCTGAATCAATAACGCCACAGCGTTGTCCAATTCCTTTGGTTCCCGTTGAACCACGTTCTTTTAAAACGGCTACGTAATCCGTAGAAAACGCCGATGCAATTCCCGTTGGAATCAGTTTTGTTTCGTGAGGAGCTAACATCAAATGATCCTCCTCAAAACAAGCATAAATATCAAAAGCACCATCTTCTTCCCGCTTTGATGGAATGATCCCCTGTTCCTTTACTTTAGCAAAATAAATTTTCTCAATCATTTCAAAACCTCCTAGTTCTACTCGAAGAAAATGAGCTTATATTTATACATACAAGCTCATTTTTAAAATTCCTATAAATGGAGCACACGGCTCTTAATTTCAGCGGTTTTTCCTTTGTTCCAGAAGTTATCACCTAAATAACCACAGGTACGTCTAATCACGTTCATTTTCCCCATGTCCGTGTTTCCACAGTTTGGACACTTCCACGTTAGAGAATCCGTTACTTGGATTTCACCTTCGTAGTGACACACATGACAGCAATCCGATTTTGTATTAAACTCAGCATACTGAATGTGATGGTAAATGTAATTGATAATTTGCTTTAGCGCATCAATGTTGTGCATCATGTTTGGAATTTCGATGTAAGAAATACAACCACCTGTTGAAATGGGTTGGAATTTTGCCTCGAAACTTAGTTTAGCAAAGGCATCGATTTCCTCACGCACATCCACATGGTAGCTATTTGTATAGTAACCTTTGTCAGTTACATCTTCGATTTCACCGTATTTCATCATATCGATGCGAGCAAATCGATAACACAGCGACTCAGCAGGCGTTCCGTAAAGACCGAAACCAATGCCTGTATCGTCTTTCCATTTGTTGACCACGTCTTTTAGATGCGTCATCAAACGAATGGCAAAATCCTCGCCTTTTTTCTCAACGTGAGAAACACCAGTCATCACTTTTGTTAATTCGTATAAACCAATGTAACCTAAAGAAATCGTAGAATAACCTTCTAATAGTAGTTTATCAATGGTTTCACCTGATTCAAGACGAGAAATAGCACCATACTGCCAGTGAATCGGTGACTCATCTGACATGGTCCCTTTCAAGGAGTTATGCTTACACATTAAGGCTTCATAACATAGTTCTAAACGATTATCAAGAAGCGACCAAAATCTCTTCTCATCACCGCCAGCAATGATTCCGATTTGTGGCAAGTTTAAGCTAACTACACCTTGGTTAAAACGCCCTTCGAATTGATACTCCCCTTGAGCATCTTTCCATGGCGATAAGAAACTACGGCATCCCATTGGTGAGAAGACATTTCCTTCGTAAATTTTACGCATCTCCTTAGCAGAAATATAGTCAGGATATAGTCGCTTCGCACTACATTCCGCTGCAAGTTCCGTTAAGTAGTCATATGGCCCACCATCTAAGCAGTTATCCTCATGAAGCACGTAAATTAACTTCGGGAATGCTGGTGTGGTATAGATGCCTTTTTCATTCTTAATTCCTACCATACGTTGGCGGAGAATTTCTTCGATGATTTCTGCAATTTCAGGCGCATACTCGTTGGTTGCATCCATGTTTAAGAACAAGTTAACAAATGGGCTTTGACCGTTAGTGGTCATCAAGGTATTAATTTGATATTGAATGGTTTGAACACCAGCCGTTAATTCACGCTTCGTTAACTTATCAACCGTTGCTTGAAGTTCTGCTTCGCTGGTTAACGTATCTTTTAATAGATTATAGTAACGCTCACGGCTAATACGTAAATATTTACCTAAATGCTTAATATCAATTGACTGCCCACCGTACTGAGAAGAGGCTACTTGAGCAATGATTTGCGTCATAACGGTACAGGCAACTTGGAAGCTTTTCGGTGTCTCAATCATTCGTTTGTTGATCACCGTTCCATTGTCAAACATATCGCCTAAATTGATTAGACAACAGTTAAAAATTGACTGCATAAAGTAGTCCATATCATGGAAATGCAAAACCCCTTCATCGTGGGCTTGTACAATACGAGCCGGAAGTTTAATGCGACGGGTAATGTCTTTTGAGACTTCTCCTGCAATTAAGTCACGCTGTGTCGAAGCAATTAACGGATTCTTGTTTGAGTTTTCTGCCATAACGTCTTCGTTTTGGAAACTAACTAAACTTAAAATGCTATCGTCTGACGTGTTTGTTGCACGCTTAAACTGCTGAATCGCACGGTATCCCTCATAAGCACGAGCCGTTGCTTCGTGACCACGGTCAGACAGCTTCCAGAATACCGATTCCTCCACACGTGAAATCGTTGGTGTTTGTCCTGATTTTTCAAAAAATGCTTCAATCTCTTTTGCTACTCCATGAGCGATTTCTTCATCGACAATGCCACTTCCATAGCGCATCGCTTTTAAGATCGCTTCTGAAATTTTAGAGACATCAAAGGGTACACGACTACCATCTCTTTTTACTATTTCTAACATGAAAATCACTCCATTATTTGATCCTGATATTGATTCAATATTATACCTATAAAGTTCTTATTATTGCACCTATCCTGTTCAACTATTGCTCCTAATGTCGCCAAGTTTCACTATGAGTGTCATTAAGAAGTAATAACCTGAACATCCGTTCAAAGTTCTTATTATTATACAACATAACTAGACTTAAGTCGACATAAATTTATGCTAAAGTTTAAATAAAATCGCCCCTTCTATTCTAACGCTTTCAGAATAAGCTTTTCTAATAAAAATAGGAATTTAAAAAAGTTAAAAGCCACCAATTTTTATACTGGTAGCTCTACAAAATGGTTCTACAATCTAGCATTATTTTTCATAAACTTCGCCAATGGATGCTGCCACACTAATCAGTTGATCACGACTTAGTGTATCAGAAACCATGAAGAATTCTACCCCGCTACGCTGCCACGTTAACGTGTTATCGCTAATAGCACCCACAGTTCCATTTACCATGACTGGCTCACCTAACATAAATTCAGGCTGCATAACCTCCCTAACACGAGCTGTTTCTTGAATAATGGTAAACTCATAGTCACCGGCAAAGGTCATAATCACACGCTCTCCTGCATCAGTGGCAATGGTTGTCTTATCAATCAAGCTTGAACCAGCTGGAATGTACGTCGGATAGAGTAGTGCCTCTTCTACGTTAATAACACCAGCAATACCGTCTCCCATCACATCTTGTGCCGTCTCCATAATCGCTTCTGCTAAGAAGAAATCTTCTGCTAACTCACGGTTCCACTCAAAGGTATCAAAGATCATCGACATGCGAACGACCCCCTCTGAATCACGAACTTCAACGCGAGACGGTGTCAAAGCTTTACGATCTAGGTGAATCACTTGCTCAGCATATTCCCCATTAGCATGGTAATCAGCTCCAATGGTGAAAGCATAACTATCCTCGAACACTTCAAACACTGTGGTCTCAGCATTTAAAATATCCTCCAACAAAGACTGATATAAGTAAACCTGTGAGCTGGTTAATGGCCAGTTACTTTGGAATTTAAACTGCTTATTCAAAGTCGGCGTCAGCACAAAGACACCGTCTCCATTCTTTAGAATCACTTGCTCGTTCCCCGTTGCTTCGTTACGCATGATCACCCGGTAAAGGTCTGGTTGAGCAAAGGCTACTTCCACGAAATAGACGTGCATTTGGCCCTCACTTTCAACTTCCATCACTCCTGTTGACACATAAGACGTAGCATCTTCTAAATTACTAGCTAGAGTGCTTACGACATCAGCTTCTGACATATCACCACAACCTACCAATCCAAAGACCGAGGCCACTAGTACAACTACTAACAGTACCACTGCCCCTATTACGCGTTTTCTGATTTTCCTCTTTATCATCATTACCCACCCCGATTATCATTGATAATCAATCCTATGAGGCAGATGTGACAATTATTCAAAAAACCTCCGTAGATTAGAGAAAGGCGAAAAGTAAAGTGAACATCGATTTCTATCTTTTGCTTTACTTTTTAACACAAAAAAGGAGCTGATCGCGAGATAGCTCCTCCTCATCTATACATTAAACCTAAATAACATCACGTCGCCATCTTGTACGACATAACCCTTTCCTTCAGAACGAAACTTCCCCGCTTCTTTCACTTTCACTTCGCTTCCATATTCGATCAAGTCTTCAAAAGTCATCACTTCAGCACGAATAAAACCACGTTCAAAATCCCCGTGAATAATCCCGGCACATTGTGGTGCCAACATCCCATCGCGGAAGGTCCAAGCACGAACCTCTTTTGGTCCAGCTGTGAAATAAGTTTTTAAACTTAATAACTCATAAGCACCACGAATCAGTTGATCAAGTCCACTTTCCTCAATGCCTAAATCTTCCAAAAACATGGCTTTGTCTTCTTCATCAAGAGTGGCAACCTCTTCCTCAATGCGAGCACTAATTACGACAATGCCAGCCCCTTCTTTCGTTGCATATTCGGTTAATTCAGACAAATGCTTGTTCTGTGAAGGATCAGCTAAGTCTTCTTCTGCCACATTAGCTACGTAAATAATCGGCTTTAACGTTAGTAAAGACAAATGTTTGATAATCCCAATGTCTTTAGCATGTAAGCCAACAGCGCGGGCTGGTAGCTCCTTCTCAAATCCAGCCTTCACTTTTTCTAAAATTTCTGCTTCTTCCACTGCGTCTTTTAGTCCAGCTTTCGCTGACTTCTTCAGACGATGGAGTCGCTTATCTACCTGCTCCATATCGGCAAGAATCAGTTCTAAATTGATGATGTCTGCATCCCGCGTTGCATTAGCCTCTCCTTCAACGTGAATAATGTTCTCGTCGTCAAAACAACGTACTACATGGCAAATCGCATCTACTTCACGAATGTTAGCCAGAAACTTATTCCCTAACCCCTCTCCACCAGAAGCACCTTTTACTAAACCAGCAATGTCAGTGAATTCAAAAGTTGTCGGGATGGTCTTCTCTGGTTTGATTAACTCGGCTAGTGCATCGACGCGAGGGTCTGGCACCGTCACGATTCCCACATTTGGTTCGATGGTAGCAAATGGGTAATTAGCGGCCTCGATTTCTGATTTTGTAATGGCATTAAATAGCGTTGACTTCCCAACGTTTGGTAGTCCAACAATTCCAGCTGTAAGTGACATTAAGCGTTCATCTCCTAAATTAAAATACGGTTAACTTCCTGGTAAGATTATATCACAGATCGCTGGAATCATCCAGAAGCAGTAGATATGGTCATCCAAATCATCCTTATTTCCCATGTTTTAAGCTAAAAAGGATGAAATTGAGTTGCTAAATCCCTGAATTCATCCTTATTGGGAGGGTTTTGATCCGAAAAGGATGGAATCCCGTCAAAAAGATCGTCAAATCATCTCTTTGGAAGAAATTTGATCCAAAAAGGATGAATAGATACCAATCTTTCTCAGCATTAAGAATCTTGTTATTTCCTAGGTAATAATCGGGCAAGATTCAGCTTCAACCGATTCATTTGCTTCTCGGTTCCAATGGTTATCCTTAAGCCATCAGGCCTTGCCATTACGGCAATCTTTTCCTTTAAAAGCTCATTTGCAACCGTCAAAGCTAAAGGCGTCTCCAAGTAAACAAAGTTGGTTTCACTTGGATAAACCATTACATCGTAGTCCTTTAAAAAGTACAGAAAGTCAGTTCTTACTTTTTTTGTCACGGAGGCAGCCCTAACCATAGTAGCTTCCTCATCAAGCATCCACCCCGCAACATTAGCATTCAAATCACTGAGAACAAAGGGCCCTTGAACAGCATTAACGTAAGAAACCACATCCTTATTTCCAATCATAAAACCAACTCTCAATCCAGCAAGCCCCCATGCTTTTGACATGGTTCTAAGAAGAATAAGTTGGGGATATCTAGGTAATAAATGAGCCATGCTCCTACCATAATACTCGCCATAGGCTTCATCAATGACTACGTAACAATTCGTCTGATCAAGTAATCGGATGAGATCCTCTTCGGAATGAACGATCCCAAGTGGGTTGTTGGGATTTGAGAGCATAACAAGATTGATTCTTGTCGACTCAGCCGTTTTAATCAGTCCAGTCACACCTTTTCTAATGTCGACCATTAAATGCCTTTTCCCTAATACATGACCTATTTCACCGTAACGGAAGAAGTCGGTGTCAAAGGTTAAAAAAGTATCCGTAACAAAAGCATTAAGCAGTACCCCAATCAAACTTTCTGACCCTGGTGCAGGGAGAACTTGATTCGCATTAACTTCTAGGTAGGCAGCATACTTTTCTCGAAGCGTAATGTGATTCGATTGGCCGTATTGACTAAGAGGTTGCCCTTCCATCAATTGATCCAATGTTAGTGACATCAATGTATCGTAATCAAGCGAAAAGTTTTCATTGGTCGCCAAATTAAGATACTCAGTGCCAGGTGGTGTGTACGCCAATCGCTTTTCTAAATGCTCTCTCATTTTCGGCCCTCCTTACATTTTTCACCCATTATACAAAATTCTCATCCAATAAGAAAGCTCCCGACTATCTCATCAACCGATTCGATGGAATCAGCATAAAGCTCATTGGTATCTTGATAAGCGCGATCTTCGTCTTTCTTGCGTTTCTCGTATTCTTTGTATCCTTCCTAACTTTCGTAATCCCCGCCACCCCCGAGAATATTCTGCCACCTTTTTCCTATAACTTCTACCAATTGGTATAGATGCCACAGAACCGTGATCTAAAGCGATTATTTGAGTCAGACTCCGACTTCTTATCCTCCAAGGATTGACAAGCCAACCTTGATGGACCTGGATGATTTGATCGCCTATGTCGTGGTGTTCCATAAAACGATGAAGTGACCCTGGATAGAAAAACTCATGTTTCTCTACCACACGTTTTTCAGTGTTCCAGTCGTTACAGTAGTAAATTTTGATATGTTGCAGTCGACTTCTATGAATACACAGGATGTGACATACTTGATAGTGATAAGCTTCATCCTTCTTTTTCAAAATAATGGTTTTAAGCCTGAGTTGTTTTACTGTAGCCATCCCTTTGTTGATGCAGTGAAAAAACTCTTTTGGAACAAGAGGTTGCTTACAATAAGTCGACCAACTTTTGTATCTAAATTTCATAAACTCCTCTAAATCAAGATTTTCTGAAACAAAGATCAGAGGTGTAAATTGGGTTTGTTTGATTTGAAGGTCTTCGACAAACTTCCGCGTTGCTTCATCGATGCGTTCACCAACTTGAAGAACGGTTACCTCAAAATAAGTTTCATCGGTCAATTTATACGCTTCTTCCACAGGACTCATGTGAATTGTGTGCTCTTTCTTCACTTGTTCTAGTAAGTCAACATTAGATCCAAAAATGCAGGTATTACTGACAATTAGTATTTTTCCCAAATTGATCCCTCCCAAAGTAGTAAGCTTCTTGTATCCTAACAGATTTTTCGACAAAATAAAAGGGCGTTTTGCGCAATAAGTACATAACACTTTCTACAACGAATTAAATGTCAAACTAAAAGGGTCATCTCTGACTAACTTTTAGACTTCCATTGGCAAAAAATGTTGCATCAACGATAATTAAATCCATATACCTATGTGTTAATTTTTACAAATCTGCTATCCAATCAAAAAAGGCCAAGCTCAATAGCCAGACCTCAGACCACAAATTCTAAAGTTCAAATGGGGTGCTGATATCAAAAAGTTGATTGGTTTCACGCTGAATGAGGAGTTCTATGGTTCGACCTTCGCCATCTGTAGCAATAAATTCCAAAAACTCAGATGGAACCGATCTAACATGTTCTACTGATTCGATAGTACTAGATGATCCAAAATGTCGCCTGGAAAAATCTTCTGCTATTTCAAGCATCACATCTAATTCCTCATTAGTCACTTCCCCCAGTTCTTCCCAATCATCCGAAAAGCTTAAAGTGCGATTGGTAATACTAATTCTTTCTCCTGTAAAAGCATCGATAACAAATGTGACTTCTCCTGACCTAAATCCTATTGTTTCATCTCCAAACTCCTCTGGTGAATGGGCATTTGTTCCAATCCACAAGCTCTCAGAAATATGTGGGTTGTAGTTAAAGGTCATTTCTAAATACATGCCATCGAGATCATTTCCAAAAACTTCTAGAATATAGGTGGCACCAATCAATGCTGCTTCTTCTATATCGAGTGTGCGTGTTTGATCACCAGGAAATCCATTTACCCCTTCCACAATCGTAAACTCTCCTAATACGAGCTCTCTTTCAGTTTCATCACTTGATGTATTAGTTGCTTCTGTATTTAATGCTCGCCCCTCTGTTACACCATTATCATTTGAACATCCAATAAGTAGTACTAATGAACAAGACAATATTCCAATCACTTTTCTCATTTTCCTCACTCCCATCTACATTAATAACTCCTTAGGCTCTAATTTAACAACGTATGCAACTGGAATTGCAGTCGATAATAAGATCGTTATGCTACTTGCTAAAACGATAAGAAGCACAGTATCGAATCCTAATGAAACATTGTATAGCTCTAGTGCTTCTTCCACTGCAAGTTCACCTGGATTAAATAAGATTAACTCCCAAGAAATTTCGAAATCTTCATTATAACTTTGCTGTTGTTCGATCATGTTCCGCTCGAACATATTTCTCGAAATATTTTGAGATAACAAACTTCCAACAAACAACGATAACGTTATAGATAACATAGTAATTAAAAGCGTTTCGATTAAGACTTGAGAAACCAGCTTACCTTTCCGATCGCCCAATGCAAGATAAATACCCATTTCATGACGTCGATCACGCAAAAATAATACGATGATCAGAGTAAGGGAAATGATCATTGTTCCTGCTGCTGCCCACACAATAAAATCTGCTATTTGCAGTATGTTATCCATGGATGCAATAATATGATGCTGAACGCCTCGCAAATCACGTATCTCCCAAAATCCAGGAAGTAGCTCCTCTGCGGCTGCTGAAAACTCATCTAAATCACGGGGATCATTTAAAATAAAGATGGACTCTAACCATGGTTCTTCTGCAGTCCACTCATCTGCTTGATGATCTCCAAAAAGATCTCTTAATTCATCTTCTACATCAATCATCGCGACCCTTTGGAAATTTAGCAAATCTTCAGCCACACCAATTGGCATATAAATCCGGTTATTTAACTCTGCTCTTCCACTTAGAATACCAGCAAAAATTGATCCTTCGTAACCTTCATAAGTAAGTTCGTGCTCTAGATCAAAAATACCGATAACTTCAAACTCCAACGTACGTTGAGCTAACATAAATCTTTCTTCGTGTCGATCGAGTATGAAATTCCCGCTACCTTCAAACCCCATAATCCGATAATCATGGGCAATGTTTTCAAATTCAATGATAGACCCGACTGATAAATCATTGATTTCTGCAAAAGCTTGAGAAATCACAACTACGCGATCGCTCTGATCAATTTCATGTTGTGTAAACACACGACCCTCTGCTAAACTTATAAGTCCAGCCAATATCCGTTATACTAGGATTGTAAACACCTCTCCCGTGGAAAAGTTCGATGTGACCACCTAATGAGTGAGCACTGCCCATTGTCCACATAAGGGTGCTAAGATATACTCCAGTAGGTAATCTTTCTTCATCTATCTCAATTTCTGCCCATTGTAACTCTCGACTAAACAAGGTTGATGCCATGACAAAGTCATAGGCTCTAATATAAGGCAGCTGTCCAACTGCGGAAATTTCCTCCACACTTGGTTGGTTTTCTTGTCGAAACGCCCCTCCAAGTTCTCGTATTTTAACTCCCATTTCTTCAGCAGCAGTTTCAAGATTCAGCTCAATTGTTGCTAGCGCTGGTGTTTGCATCATTAAACGCTCTTCAGTTGCAAGTATAGCATTCCGAGTCAAAATGGCTCCAGATAGAGCTACACCTAGGATGAAAACAATTGAGAATAAAATGATGCTCTTCCCTGGTTGTCGCTTTATTGTTAAAACAGCGCGTTTGAAAACATTCATAGGGTGTGAAACTCCTTTCTGGTGAATTTATCGTGATGAAATCCTGTTACTCGAAGTATATATCAAGTAACAGGATTTCTTTTTATCTAAGGTAAACAGCAAGCAAGTGTACTAATATTTATATATATTTACAGAAGTCGACCTCAAACCCCAAATTAATCTTTCTAAAAAAGTGCTTTCTCGTATTATAGCACAAATTTCCCTCCAAAAACGAATTTGTGCGAAAACGCATAACATTTCGTAATCTTGTGCGGATACGCACAAAAAAGTAAGCGAATTCAACGAAAAATGACAATAAATACTGCATCTCTGATACAAAAATATCACACTAGCATGTAAAATCAACGAAGTTTGGACAATTCCGATTTAATCACATGATGTTCTGTCCACCAGAGACAGGATTAACTGATATTTGCCGAAATCCCAACCCTTTTCAAGCATTACATCGCTCTTAGAGACAGGATTTTGTATAAAGTAGGTAATTTATGGCTCTTTTAAGTCTAATTTCATCAATCAGAGCCATAAAATCAAAGATTTCTGCCATATCCTGGCTCTCTGACCTTCTTTCAGGTCAAAAAGCGCCATAATTTCGCTGATTTCTGGTAAATCCTGGCTCTGGTCGCCTACAGAATAAAAAATACTGCACCAACGACACCAAAATCCAGACCTATTTATCTTTATTTCTACACCCTTGGTATCAAAAAAACTTCAAATCGCCAGACTTGAAGTTTCTGATATTCCTAATTCCCTACAAAGGTATAGCGCCCCATATGTTCCCCACCAGGATTCCAACGAAGTTACCAATGATAACACCATACAAAGCTACTAAGATCCCTGGCACGATTAATTTGTTCCATTTCATGGTTGCGCATAACGCTGCTACCGTTGGTGGTCCACCGATACAAGCATCGATGGCAACCATCATGTTTTCAATGCGCCAGTTTAGGAATTTACCAATCGTAAAGATTACCGTACATGCTAGAGCAAACACACCTAGGTAAGCTGCTAGAACAAGTAACCCTTGGTTAATGATGATATTAATGTTAGCTCCTGCCCCTAAGGTTAAGAACCACGCCGTCATAAACAGGGTTCCAATTTCCGTTGACCCTTTTAAGTTTCCTAGGAACTTTGGAAATGCGGTAGCTGCAATCGTCGTTACAATGGTCATCACGATAAAGTTATTACCAAATAATTGGCGAGTTAAAAAGCCTGCGCCTTCTAAACCGTTAACGTGGCGGGTCAAAATCGATGATCCACCAAAGATTAAAAACGCAACTGCTAGCGTTTGAATGATACTCACCATGTCAATTTGTCCAGTTTCTGTCTTGTTAGCTCTTGCATCGTTCATGTCCTCTTCATCAGCACCGTAGCGGAACGTACGTTTGAAGAATTTTGTTTTGTACATGAAGTTAAAGAACATGATCATCATCCCAACGAAGAAGTTTCCAACGATGGTAATTCCAAAGAAGAACTCCTCACGTAAGGCGAACACATCGTTAAGGGAAATAACGTTCACCGTTCCTCCAACGAAACCACCAACTTGAACCGCTGCATATTCCCTAATCCCTTCTGTGGTTGACCAAATAATTGGGATCAATAGGGCAAATAGGAATGCGGTTAAAGCAACGATGTTATAAACCACTAACTTCTGACCAGCTTCTTTAATGATCCGCCTTATGTCGGATTTAAAGAGTAGCATCGGAATACCTAATGGTAATAAGATGCCACTGGTTGCCGCGTAAACTGGCGAAGCAAATGGAATTACGCGCAAGTTAGCTAAGATTAAACCAAAGAAAATACACAAAACCGTGGCACCAATTCGTGCTGCCCATTTCCAGTGTCGTTCCATAGAAACCGCGACCCCTACAATAATGGCAATGGCTGCCCACATTAAGATCATATCGTCGTATGCAATAAGTGAATTCATATTATGACTCCTTTTTTTGTCTTATTCTAGTTTATTCCCCACTGGTCATCTATTTGACTGGAAAATCGAAATAGGTATCTGGATATGGTTCGTTATCCAACGTATAATGCCACCATTCTGGATCGTATACTCCGTAACCTGCCTCAACCATGGCATCTTTTAAGATCATGCGGTTGCTAGCCTGTTCTTTTGTAATGGCTGTTGTACTGTGACTGGACTTTTCATCAAATAGATCAAATGGTGTTCCCATATCTAGTTCTTTGCCAGTAGTCAGATCGACCAAGGTTAAATCAACGGTGCTTCCCCGTGAATGACCAGATCGTTCAAAGATAAGACCTTCTGGAATCAAACGGCTTTTGCAAAGATCAGGGTAAAAGATGGCTTTCATCTTCTCGTCTTCTAAATTAGCTGCCCAACGTACCAAGTGATCCACTGCGCCTTGTGGCCGGTACGTATCCCAAATTTTTAAGACGTAACCTTTTTCTTTAACGATGTCGTTAACCTTTTTTAAGGCTTCGGCTGCACGGGCAGTAATAATGGCAACTGGTGCTAAGTAATCATCGATTCGAGTACCAATAAAGTTATAGGTACTGTAGTATCTCATTTCCAAAATCACATCTGGCACTACATCGGTCAAATAAACAAAACCTTTTGGTAACATAAACGCCCCTCCTTTTGTATTTTTTTCACATTTAAATTAGAAAAACTCTCCCTATCCCCAAATTTTGGCGATAAGAGAGAGTTTAAAATCTCTTCTAATATTCATTTGAAATTAGACTACGCTAGTAAAGATGCAGCTTCTACATAAGGAATGCCTTGATCGTTAGCTACAGCTTCATACGTACAGTGACCTTCTAAGGTGTTTAATCCTAACATTAATGCTGGATCATCTAAACACGCTTGCTTGTAACCTTTGTTTGCGATTTGAACCGCGTAAGGTACTGTTACGTTAGTTAAAGCGTAAGTTGACGTTTGTGGAACCGCACCTGGCATGTTAGCTACTGAGTAGTGAACAACGCCATGCTTTTCGAAGGTTGGGTTCTCATGTGTCGTTACTTTTCCACCAATGGTTTCAATTGATCCACCTTGATCAATGGCGATATCGATGATTACCGAACCGGCTTCCATTGATTGTACCATTTCTTCTGATACTAACGTTGGTGCTTTACGTCCTGGAATTAAAACTGCTCCGATTAGTAAGTCACTTTCTGCTACACAAGCTGCAATGTTAAACTTGTTTGACATTAGAATGCGTGCTTCGTTTCCGAATAGGTCAGCTAACTCCCGTAGACGCTTCGGGTTAACGTCTAAGATCGTCACGTCTGCTCCTAAACCAACGGCCATTTTCGCAGCGTGAGTTCCTGAAATTCCACCACCAACGATGGTTACTTTAGCTGGTGCTACACCTGGTACACCACCTAATAATTTACCTTTTCCACCGTATAACTTCGTTAAATACTGAGCGCCTACTTGAACTGACATACGACCTGCCACTTCACTCATTGGCGTTAGTAGTGGCAACGAGTAGTCTGCCAATTGTACGGTTTCGTAAGCAATTGAAACAACCTTCTTGTCCATTAATGCTTTTGTTAGCTCAACCTCTGGTGCTAAGTGTAGGTATGTGAATAAGATTAGTCCCTCCGTAAAGAAGTCAAATTCTTGTGGCAATGGCTCTTTTACTTTCATAACCATCTCTTGCGTCCAAGCTTCTTTCGCTGTATCAACGATTTTAGCTCCTGCATTTACGTACATGTCATTCGTAAATCCTGAACCTACTCCAGCATTTGTTTCAACAAATACCTCGTGTCCGTTTGCTACTAATTGTACAACACCAGCTGGGGTACAAGCAACGCGGTTTTCATTGTTTTTGATTTCCTTTGGCACTCCGATTCTCATCTTTGTTCCCTCCTTATTTTTGGCGCATATCTTCCATCTGATTTTAATTGCAAAAAACTTACATTTGTGAAAAAACACAATTATTTGTTTTCGCTTACATCAGTATGCAAAAGGATTATATCACATGGGCTTTGCCTTGTAAATGCTTCTGTGCTTTTTATCACTTTTACTTTTTTTTAACCGTTTTTGACAAGAAGAAATACAATGATTTTGAAGGTCAATATTCACCAAAGTGACTTTTAAACCCCTCTTTTCTAAAGAGAGTACCTTTATCGTTCTATTTTTGTCCATTTACGACGTACTCAAACTACTAACGCCCACTTTCCAAGCGGTGAATTAAAAAACAGCCACAAATCATCAAAAGGGATGAAATGTAGATGTTTTACAGTAAAGCATTCATTTATTCCTGTTCCCAACGCTGTAAATAGGGATAAGGATTGAAGGCCCATTCTCGCCTGCCATCAAATTTATAGAGGCCGTAATGGAGGTGAGGAGGAAATTTTCCATTGGTTCCTTCTTTTCCGTAACCGGTCGCACCTACAGATCCAATCACTTGACCTGGTTCTACGAGAGAGCCCTCTTCTAGGTCACTGGCAAAACCTTGTAAATGTGCATAGTACTGATAGGTGTTATAGATGTCGCGAATCCCGATGCGGTAACCGCCATATTCGTTCCAGCCCATAACTTCAACGACACCATAGGACGTGGAAATCACGGGTG
>JGI24703J35330_11748475_pt1 | contig 17160 bp, 16 predicted proteins | sample TergutNt197P1_FD_35330 | JGI IMG/M metagenome (IMG submission 35330) | reverse complement strand
CCAATTCGCTCTTGAAGCTGCAGGCGACGTCCAACCATATCAGCAATGCGTGCTAATTTCGACAATCCGATCACTTTTTCACTTGGCAAATAAGCAATCGTAACTTCCATATCATACATCAGCGCTAAATGGTGCTCACAATAGCTAAAAATTGGAATATCCTTTACAACAACAATGTCACTTTCATTACGAACAAAGCCCTCTTCATTGAAGGTTACACCAAATAATTTCACCAAATCATCGTTAGTATACGTCATCCCTTCAAACACTTGTTCATACATCTTCGCCACACGCTTAGGTGTTTTGGCGATTCCAGCGCGATTTGGATCATCCCCAAGTGCTAACAAAATCTCCTTAACCGCCGCCTCAATTCTTGCTACATCAATCTTTTTTCCCACTTTTTAAACACCTCGCATCTCTTTAGGCCAAATATACTTATGCAACTGCAATTGCAACTTAACATCATTTAACTTTTCTGCAACCATGCGCCGGGCAATGACCGCAGGCTCAATTAAACCAACCACAGGGCTAAAATAAACGTGACAACGCCCTGCTAGCTGATACTCACGAACAAGCTTTATCGCCATATCTAAATCCTCGTCGCTAGCAATAACAAACTTATAAGTATCATGAAAACCGACTGCACTAAAGTTGTCCAAGCACATTTTTTCCATCATTTTACTAGTTGGCAATTTAAAATCAACAATAAATTGAAGATCATATGGCGCAACCAACATATCAAATTCCTCTTTAAAAGCCGTTATGTCAACCCCACCATGAGTCTCAATCCTGACGGTCAACATCCCATCGCTAGTTAACAGATCGATTAGGTCGCCAATACCAGCTTGAATCAAAGGCTCGCCACCAGTTAAAGTAACATTATGCACCCCAGTTTCCACAATATAATCATAAATTTCCTCTGCCGTCATCGTCTCAGCCTTAACTGATGCATCCCATGAATAAGCCGTGTCGCACCACGCACAACGCAAATCACATCCTTGAAACCTAATAAATGTCGCCAATTCTCCCGCGCTTGGCCCTTCTCCATCAATCGAGACAAATTTTTCAATCACATTATATTTCATGACTCATCCTCCGTATAAATGCAACTATTTGTTGGCGTTTCGTACATTTCAATTTCTACTATATTAATTCCCATTTTTTTTATTCGACGGTAAATATCACGGCTCATTTCCTCAACAGTCGTACGATATGGCACCATAACGACATCGAACCCGAAATCGTTATCCTCAAAAAAGTTAGCTATCTTACGACCTTCCTCATCATCTTCAAGCAGCAATTTGTGGTCAAATTGGGCACTAATCTCCTGAAGCGCCGCTTTAATATTCCCAAAATCTTCAACCATCCCTCTTAACTGCCCTTCTTGATGTAAGTCTTCTGCCGAAACTTTTACAACCAGTCGATAACGGTGACCGTGTAGATTTTGACATTTTCCATCATACCCTACTAAGTAGTGTGCAATGTCCATTCCAATTTCAGATTTCAATGTAAACATTTAATCCATCCCTTTGCAATTAAAAATTTTTAGCCATTAAAAAATGGGCACAAATCTGCACCCGCTAGTTTTACTCAAAGATAGTATTATCTATTGATTATAGTACTATCTTTTAGGTAGGGGCTAGAAACTACCTATTAAAGTTGATCCTATTCTATAGGATTTATAATTGTTATAATTTTTTCATTTGAAGTCAATGTCAAACCACGTTGTGCAGCAATCTCAACGATTCTTGATTGTTGAGAGAGGATTGAAACTTCTGCACTCAATTGCTCATTATGGCTTAAATGTTGATCAATATTTTGTTGTAAAACTTGGGTTTCATAGTGAACATGGTTAATTTGTGAAGCCATATATAGCTCAATAAACATCAAGCCGAAGATCCCAAGACCACAAACTGTTAATAGCATTTTGAAAGTATACAAACTTCTCTTTGGCTTTCTCATCGTTTTCCTCTTAGTGATACGAGGCGATTGAGGTTGTTGTTGCGGGTGTTGTATTGGTTGTGTGCGATATTTTCTTATTGCAGCCATTTTGTTCTCTCCTTTTCTATGACTTTATTGCAGCGTTATGCTTTTCTGATTCGTTCAATCACCCTTAACTTAGCTGAGCGTGAACGTTTATTATCTTCTAATTCTAGTGTGTTTGGCACTATTGGTTTTCTTGTTAAAATTTTAAACTTGGGTAAGTATGTCTCTGGGACAATTGGCATCCCACGGTAAGCTTCATCTTCTTTTGAAACCTCTGCAAACAAATGTTTGCAAATACGATCTTCTAGAGAATGAAAGGTAATCACAGCAATCTTTCCACCGACACTCAGCATTCCCAAAGCATCTTCCAACGCTTTTTCGAAAACGTTTAATTCATCATTCACAGCAATTCTAATAGCTTGAAAAATTCTTTTAGCAGGATGTCCACCTGTTCGACGTGCCGCTGCTGGGATTGCTTCTTTGATTATCTCAACTAATTCCAATGTGGTTTCAATCGGCACAACGCTTCGTCGCGTTTCAATTTTACGAGCCACTTGTTTAGAAAACTTTTCTTCTCCGTAGCGAGAAAAAATTCTTAACAAGTCTTTAAAAGCCCAATCATTGACAATATCCCTTGCGGTTAATGTTGCAGATTGGTCCATTCGCATATCAAGTGGTGCATCTTGATGAAAACTAAAACCACGATGGGCATCATCAAGTTGTGGAGAAGAAACTCCAAGATCAAAGATAATCCCATCAATTTCTGTTATACCACGCATTGCAAGCTCTGATTTTAAATGTACGAAATTTCTTTGAATTATCGTATAGTTATTACTGATTTTTGCAAGTTTCATCGAAGTCGCTTTAACAGCCGATTCATCTTGATCAAAAGCATATAAATGACCGATTGTCAATTGCTTTAAAATTTCAGAACTATGTCCGCCCCCTCCCATGGTTGCATCTACATAAATTCCGTCTTCTTTGACATCAAGTGAATCAATTGATTCGGCTAGCAAAACGGAATAATGATTGAACATGACCGAAGACCTCCCGAACTTTGTCGATTATTACTACAAAGTGACATAATTATACCACAAAACTAACTGGATGAAAACCGTTTTTATGAAAAAAGTTTGATTTTTATAAATTTTTCATTCAGTTTGCTTGCAATAATGAGTAAAATGCGTTAAAATTTTGAGTAAGAGGTAAAAAGGTGGTACTTATGAGCGAAAAAACTAAAACAGCTATCGAGGCATTACTTGAGAAAAAACAGGCAAAATCAAACGAACAAAATAATCGAAAAGCACGAGCAACAACCGCAATTGGTCAAAAACGTAAAGCCGTTAAACAAAAACGTGGTGGCGGATTGTTTGATGGGAAGTAATAAAAAGCGAAATTAGATCTCAAACTGGAGATCTTTTTTATTTAAAAAGAAAAAAAGCACGATTATTTGTCGTACTAATCCCCTAGCAATTTCTTCATCATTTCAAGTGCGTTTTTTTCTAGTCGTGACACTTGTGCTTGACTAATTCCAATTTCCTCTGCAATTTCCATCTGGGTCTTACCTACAAAATAGCGATCATGAATGATTTGTTGTTCACGATTATTTAAGCGTTTAAATCCCTCTTCTAGCATCAAAGAGGTGCTCCACTTGCTATCATTAACATTATGATCACGAATTTGATCAACCAGATCAATGGTATCTCCGCCATCATTATATACTGGTGTAAAAATCGATACAGGATCTGTGATAGCTTCAACTGATAAAACAACATCCCTCTTCGGTATTCCCATCGCTTCCGCAATTTCTTCCGTTGTCGGATCGCGTTGTAACTGTATAGATAATTGATCTCTCATCTGTAGCACCTTATAAGCAGTATCTCGGACTGATCTTGATACTCGAAGGGCATGATTATCACGCAAATAACGCCTGATTTCTCCTACAATCATGGGAACGGCATACGTTGAAAATCTAACCTCATGTTTGAGATCGAAATGATCAATGGCTTTAATCAATCCGATACAGCCTACTTGAAAGAGATCATCAAGATTTTCACCACGATGGTTAAATTTCTTTATCATGCTTAATACGAGGCGCAAATTACCATTTACCAACGTTTCTCTTACTGAAGTGTCCCCTGCTTCAAGTCGCTTAAACAACTCCATCATTTCTTTATTTTTAATAACAGTCAGTTTCGATGTATCGACACCGACTATATCTACTTTATGTTGACTCATAAAAATTACCCCTCCACTCATAACCATTATGAGCAAAAAGGGGTAAAACTATGCAAGGTTTGAAATCAATGGTAAATTTTTCATCATTTTAATTTCTTTAACAGCCTTAGTTGACAGTGGGCAAATCGCACCATTAGTCAGTAGAGCTTCCTTCGCAGAAATATCGATAGATTCGACATTATTCAAATTAACTACAATGGACTTGTGGCATCTGAAAAAAGCATTATCTACTAAAATTCCCTTGATAGATCCTCTAAATTCCAACTTAGAATCTGTTAAATGCAAAATCAACATATGAGGAGTCACCGATGTTTCAAAAAACATAATTTCTTCATAAGGGATTAATTTTATTTTGCCAGCAATTTTTACTTGATAAAGATGTTGGTATCCTACTTCGTTGCTTTTTTTCATTTTTAAAGTACGATCGTAGACCAATCGGATACATTCTTGGATTCGCGTTGCCATTTCCTCGAACCGACCTTTTATAATAAAATCCAAAGCTTCAATTTTATAAGTAAAAGTTAGATACATAAGTTCTGGATGTTTGGTTACAAAAACAATAGTACCTAAATAATCCAGTTTTCTGATCAAGGACGCAAGAGCAATACCATTGATACTGCTAGACAGATTGATATCTATAAAGTACAGGGCATTTTTAACTTTGTTTTGCTCAAGATGCTCCAACATCTTATGGGGATCATCAGCAGTAAAAAGAGTCATATCTAGATCTTCAATCATAATATAATCTTCAACAATTTTTTTCAATTGTTTCATTTGTTTAGGGTCATTTTCGCATATAAATACAGGAATCATCTTCTCACTCCTATCTTCTTCTACATCCCTACTTGACGTAAATATGCGTCGATAAATCCATCTAAATCCCCATCCATCACAGCGCCTGTATTACCTACTTCATAACTTGTTCGATTGTCTTTAACAAGTGAATACGGATGGAAAACATAGGAACGAATTTGGCTTCCCCAACCAATTTCTTTTACTTCTCCTCGAATCACTGCTAATTCACTAGCTTGTTTATCAAGTTCTATCTGATAGAGCTTGGTTTTCATCATTTGCAAAGCAGTTTCGCGATTTTTAATCTGTGAACGTTGTGTCTGGCAAGTGACAGTGGTGCCAGTTGGTAAATGTGTCATTCTGACAGCTGAATCTGTGGTGTTTATGTGTTGTCCGCCTGCTCCGCTTGCACGGTAAGTATCGATTTTGATATCTTCATCACGAATATCAATATTTATTTCACCCTCAAACTCTGGCATCACATCACAGGAACAAAAAGATGTATGGCGACGACCACCTGAATCAAAAGGAGAAATACGCACTAAACGATGAACTCCTCGCTCTGATTTCAAGAAACCATAAGCATTTGGTCCTTTCACTTTGAAAGAAACTGATTTGATCCCCGCTTCATCTCCTGCTTGATAATCGAGCAATTCCACTTTATAACCCTTTTTTTCAGCATATCGGGTGTACATTCTGTAAAGCATCTGTGCCCAATCTTGTGACTCTGTCCCACCAGCGCCAGGATGGAGCTCTAAAATTGCATTATTACCATCATGAGGACCTGAGAGTAGGACTTCTAATTCAAATGCAGATAATTTTTGATTTACTGTTGTGACTGTCTGTGCCAAATCATCCAACAATTCCTCATCTGCTTCTTCTAAAACCATTTCGAATTCTAATGACAAATCTTCAACCTGTTCCTTAAAGTGATAAAATGTCTCCACTTTAGATTTGATACCATTTAATGTGTTAATGACTTCCTGAGCCCCACGTTGATCATCCCAAAATCCAGGAGCTAGCATTTGTTTGTCATAGGTTTTAATTTTTTCTTCAAGAGTTGTTAAATCTAGGGCATCTTTAAAAGCAATCACTTTTTCAGTCATGACCTTAATTTCACGTTTTATTTCAAATATTTCCAACTTCATCCCTCACTAACAAAAGGAAAAGAAAGCTTTCTTTTCCTTAAAACTGATTTTTCTCAATCACAACAGCGTTGCCTTTATAGGTTAAAAAGATATAATAAGCCAAATTGTTTCTTGCACCAGTGTTATGATGCGTATTGGTATTGAAAGGACCTAAAGTGGTATAACTAAAATCAAGTCCCGTAATAGCATTACAACCTAAATCATGGGCTTTTTCTTTTAAATCTTGCAGTGTTTTCCGTCTTAAATCCGTCAGGGCATCGCTAATTTTTCCGCCTTGGTCTTCTTGTCCAGCATCCCAAAATCCAGGTCTCATTTCTTCTTTATACACATCATCTGAGGCAATGTGAGGTCCATATTTTGTAACTGTGTAACCATCAAAATTAAAACCAGAAGTAACCAACATTTTTTTGGTAGCTTGACTTCTTTCTTTATCATAAGCCTCTCTTGCAAGGCGCTCTTGTTTTGCTGCTTGTTCTTGTGCTAGACGTTCTTGTTCCGTTGCTTCCCATCTAAGTCTAGCCTCTTCCGCCTTAGCTTGTTGTTTTGCTTCACGTTCTTCTTTACTCCCGAAAACAGGCATATTACTCAACTCCCATTCAATATTTTCAAAGCTTCCTCATTTGTTGAATCAATATCTAAAATCATATTGGCATATCTCGTTTTGTTCCATGGTTCTGCTTTGATTTTATTAAGTAGCAACAAAATATCTTCATCTATTTCAATCACGGAACTGGCAACATGGGTATTAAATAAGTTTTTTGCTGCATTCGCATTTGCCACATAGGTAGTTCGACAATAAACACATTTCATCGTACCATTAACTTTTTCAAAATCCACAGACTTACACTTACTACATTCAATATTTTTCAACTGGTCTCACCACGCTTCGTCTATTTGTTTTTTAGATTCATCTACTGGAAATTAATTTTTGATGTCCATTAACCACAACATTGCTTATATTTCTTCCCAGAACCACACGGACACTCCTCATTGCGTCCAACTTTATCAGCTGAGCGTTGAATAGGTTGTCTTTTTAACTCTTCCTTACCACTTGACGCACGAATTGGTTTTGCTACTTGTTTACGCTCTAAATTATGACGAATTTCCGCTAAGAAAATATAGCGAGTAACATCATTCTCAATGCGCTCAATTAAATTATTAAACATATCAAAACCTTCGTTTTTATATTCCTCCAGTGGATTAATCTGCCCATAAGAACGTAAATGAATTCCTTGTCGCAATCCATCCATGGCATCAATATGAGCCATCCAATGGGTATCGACCACACGCAAAACGATAACCTTTTGGAATTCTTTAAATTGACTCTCATCAATCAAACCACGCTTCTCATCATAACTCGCCTTAATCAGATCTACAAAATCGGATATAATTTCTTCCTCGCTTTTGCCATCTACCATTTCTAAGGTTAGCGGTTCTCGACCAAAAAGTTTGCCATTAGCAACCATAACTAATCCATTATAATCATAATCAGCATTTTCTTTATCATCTAATTTTGGTCTGTGAGTTGCAACCATGCGGGCAACTGAACGTTCCACCATTCCAAAAATAGACTCTGTCAGATCATCTTTTAAAAGGACATCCTCACGCTGTGAATACATTTCTTCACGTTGTCTTCTGATAACATCATCATATTCAAGTAGATTCTTACGTGTATCATAATTATTTCCTTCTACACGCTTTTGTGAAGATTCAACAACCTTTGACAAAGCCTTAGATTCCAGCGGGCTTTCTTCATCCATAACTCTTTGAGCCATTTCTGCACGTTCACCACCGAAACGACGCATTAATTCATCTTCAAATGACAAATAGAACCTCGTATACCCCGGATCTCCTTGACGACCTGATCGTCCACGCAACTGATTATCAATTCGGCGTGACTCATGGCGTTCAGTTCCAATAACCGCGAGCCCACCTAAAGCCTTCACTTCATCGTTTACTTTAATATCTGTTCCACGTCCAGCCATATTTGTCGCAATGGTTACTGCACCTTTTTTTCCTGCATCTGCAATAATTCCAGCCTCATTTTCATGGTTTTTCGCGTTTAAAACATTATGTTTGATCCCTTTTCGTTTTAATAAACTAGAAACAAGTTCAGAGGTTTCAACAGACACAGTCCCAAGTAAAATCGGCTGACCTTTTTTATGCAGTTCCGTAACCTCATTAACAACCGCCGTGAATTTGGCTTTCATGTTTTTATACATAAAATCAGGAGCATCATGACGAATGATTGGTAAATTAGTTGGAATTTCTACAACTAGCATGTTATAAATATTACGGAATTCCTCTTCCTCAGTTTTCGCTGTCCCGGTCATTCCTGAGAGTTTACTATACAGTCGGAATAAGTTTTGGAATGTAATGGTTGCAAGGGTTGAGGTCTCTTTTTTGATTTCAACATCTTCTTTTGCCTGAATAGCTTGATGTAAACCTTCTGAATAAGCACGTCCTGGCATTTTCCGCCCTGTAAATTGATCGACAATTACAATTTCACCCTCTTCTACCACATAATCAACGTCGAGCCCCATGATGTAGTTTGCTCTCAGGGCATTATTGACATGGTGCAAAATCGCTGCATTAGAAATGTCATAAAGATTGCTAACACTCATAAAAGATTCAGCACGGCTCATTCCAGCTTCTGTCAATTGAATGTTTTTCGATTTTACGTCAATTTCATAATGCTCATCTTCTTGTAACATTTTCGCAAGACGATCAGCCTGAATATATTGATTTGCCGTGTTTTTCTTCCCACCCGAAATAATAAGTGGTGTCCGTGCTTCGTCTACTAAGATGGAGTCAACCTCATCAATAATGGCGTAGTTTAGTTCGCGCTGAACCATTTTATCGGCAAACATGACCATATGATCACGCAAATAGTCAAAACCAACTTCATTATTTGTTGAATATGTAATATCACAAGCATAAGCCTCTCGCTTTTCATCAGCAGACATTTGAACCAAATTTAAGCCAACCGTTAAGCCGAGCCATTTAAATAACATTCCCATTTCTTCTGCATCACGACTCGCTAAATATTCATTAACTGTAATAATATGAACTCCCTTGCCGTCCAACGCATTTAAGTAAGCTGGCATGGTTGAAGTTAAGGTTTTACCTTCACCGGTACGCATTTCAGAGATGTTTCCACCATGAAGACAAATCCCACCTAAGATCTGTACGTAATAGGGCGTCAGACCTAATACGCGTGTAGACGACTCTCGAACAACAGCAAATGCTTCGATCAAAATATCATCTAATGTTGAACCATTTCCTAACTTATTTCGAAACTCATCAGTTTTTGCTTGTAACTGTTCATCAGTTAGATTTTTCATTTGTCCTTCAAGAGCCACGACTTTATCTGCGACACTTTCAGCAGATTTTAATAGCTTTGTCGCTGGATCAAATGCTTTCTTCAATGCTTTCATCATTTTTCATCACCAAATTTCAAAAATTAAAAATCAACACCCCTTATCATACCACTTTTCGGTCTGTTTGTACATAGTAAGCTAATCGTATATAGAAATAATTTACACCTTTTTTATCAACTGTATATAAACAAGTGTTTTTAAAATAAAAAACTACAAATTTTCATTAAAATCTGTAGTTTCGCTAAGTATCATGACACCCTATTCTAAAACACTCTTTTCATTTATAAATCCTAGATAATCCTCAGGTGTATTAAAGTCTTGCGTTTTATCTTCAACAACGACAAAATCATGACCAATTTCATATAGTTCAAGTCCTGTATAAGCTTGATATAAATGCCAACCCTTCCCGTTAGGATTAACACGTTTTACAGCCTCAACATGTTTTTTCATACAACTACCGTCAAAAACCTTAACAGCTATAATCCGCTTTTCATCGCCAAAAAACAGGAGCTTTGTCCCGACTGTTTTTATAATCCCAACAAGTGCATCGTCTGTATAATAAGTATCGCCATATAAAAAACAGACTTGATCGTTAATTAATTCTGCAGTAAATCGATCAATTTCATCCTTGTTATTTAAAGGGCGATGGCGAATAGCACCTTTAACTTCATGACATTCATCTTTCGCTGTGATAAGTATATCGCAATCCTCATCAAAAGTCCGCAGCTGACGGACAAGACGCTCGAGTAAGGTTTCGTGTTTAATTTTGATAAGATGTTTTGATTGTCCGGTGAAATTTTTCCACCTTTTTCCTCTTCCATCAGCCATTATAATGTAACGCATTCTAAATTGCCTTCTTTTCTTTTATTTTATGATTCCATGATATCGATAAAAATCACCCAAAGCCCCTTTGCGTTGTCCACCCCAAAGTTGGATGATATTAACACCCGATGATGTATTCGCTTCAATAATACAGATACCATCTTTTGTCAATAGGATATCCCAAGCAATGAAATTTATGAATGGAAAATGATTAGTTAGGGCTAACATTTCGATCTTTACCTCATTCCAATTGGGGATTTTTGCCCCTTTAATTTTTGTTTTTGAGTTTGGATGATCCTCCCAAACATTCAGGGAATGTAGATTTCGAGCTTCGCTCAACTCTCCAGTTTTTAAATCAATTTTTGCAACTAAACCGCCTCTACTTCCATTATCTACTGGGATTGTCGCCTCTGTTCCTATCCGTTGAACTGCAAAAAAGATTTCAAAATCACCCGTTTTGGGATCTTTCCAAACAATCATTCTAATTGTATTGGTTGTCTTGTTGTATAAACTATTTAGATAATCATTTTGCTCCATTGCCTCTGAGATTAACCAATTTGAATCCTTTTTTAAAAAGGAAATCATTTCAGCGGTCGACTTTAGCTGATCATCGACATATAGTTGATTTTCCTGCACAGACAAAAGATACACTCCCTCACCTTTTCCCTGTTTGATCGGCTTAATGAAAAGTTTTTTCTCGCGATGTATCAAAGTAATAATCTCTTCGTATGAAGTAATATCAGTAAACTTAATCAAACGTCCGTGATTTTTTGCTACAAAAATTTTCGGCACACAGATATAACGATCAAGGATTTCGTTGCAAATTATTTTATTATCAAACATATCATTGAAAGGGTCATTAATATAACGTGATTTGTGCCACTCGAATTCAGAAATATAGTTTTGTTTATCATTTTCATCAAAATTGTACAAAACATACTGATCAGCTAAGTAGCCACCGAAAAGATTAGCTCTCACCTTCTTGTGAAATGGAAGGGGAAAATGATTTTTAGCACCCCATATCCGTAGAACATAGCGTGCGCTAAGCTCTATTTTTTTTCGTAATCTGCCAATTTTACTATTCATGCTTAACGCGCCTCCATATTTTCAATAATACGATCTGTTATTAATTGTGTTGATTGTCCGATCGTGTCTGGCAGAAATTTCGCCTGATAATTTTTAAAAGAGGCGGCAGGATATTCTAAATCAAGTGCCTTGATTAGTGGTTTTGCAACAGTAAAAACACAACCTGGCATTTCTTTAAATAAATCAATATTGACACCATTTTTTTCTGTGTAATACTCGTAATCGTATAAATAGTAATAGGTTTTAACATCTAATGCTGCTGCTTCAATAGAAATACCAGAATAATCGGTCACTAAAAAGTCAGCTATCGCGAGGCATTCAATTGTTGAAAATTCAGGCAAAATAAATAATTGTATCGTTTCAACATCTAATTTCTGATTTGGATGACTTTTGACGATTAAGTTAAACTTATTAAAATCAAACTGTCTAATAAATTTACTACAACCATCATCTCTTTTCTTACGATGAGTAGGTGCATACAAAACAATAGGTTTTTCTTTTAGTTTAGGGTATTTGTCAAAAATTTTCTGTTTCAAGATTTGACGATTTTGTAAAATATAATCAATGCGAGGTAAGCCGACATTATATAAAATATCTTCTTCCACGCCGAAAGATTCACAATAAAATTGATTCCAAGCCTTGCCACCAGCAATAATCAAATCGTAGCCATGGTGCATATTCATTATATTTGCAACCTTGCTACTGCGACCTACTGCTTCTTTAGAGTCGAGATTACTATACCCAGATTTTTTAATTTTACCCATGGCATGCCAAAGCTGAATAACAGTTAAAGTTGATTTGTGATTAAGTAGAGAAATGACTGGGGAATAAGTGTCGAGTATCGCTACTTGAGAAGTCGCAACATGATACATCCCGCGCAAAGATCCTTGTATAAACCGAATCACCCCTAACGGGGTGGTTTCAATGCGCTCACAAATCATTACAATTTTTGTATTAGGTCTTCGCTTTATTATTTCTGATTCTAGCATTAAAAAATCAATCGGAGGTTCATTAAACTGACGACTCAAAAATATAATTTTATTTTGCGTAGGTAAAATTTTAAAAAATGGGTAAATGATACGCATTAAAAATTTTCCAAGGTGCAGAAATATTAGTGTCATAAGAATCCTCCTTTTTATTTAAAAAAATTTTTTCGATTATCTCAAACTTAGTGGCAATGTGCCTTCAGCACGTCTTTTTTCCACAATCTTTTCAATATGCTCTTTGTATAAATGTTTTTTTCCTACTTGATCTGCAATTTGCACAATTCGGAAATTCGCTCCTTGATTTCCTTCAACAAATTCAACATCACCGTGCTGAGTTATAGAGACATCCCAACCAATACTACGAATCTCTGGGATTTTTTTTGCTGCCTCAACCGCTGAAGTCATTACCTTATCCCAATGAGGGATTTGATAGTCTTTAAACACTATGCCAGAATCAGGATGTTTTTCATAATGTCTATCACTACCATCCACCGCGTCAGTCATGATCTTACCTGTTGATAAATCAATAGTTGCAGTCATTCCGCCACTACTGATGTTATCTACTGCCATTCCAGCTCGACCGATTCGAACACCAGCAAATGTAACAAATGGTTCAAGATCTAGCGGGTACATTGTCATGACGCGAATTGTGTTTACCGTACTAGAATTTAGCTTAGCCAAATCGGCATGTTGTTTGATCAATTCTTCCACAATCATTCCATTTCCGCGCACATAATCGAAATTCTGATACTGCCGAAATAATTCTACTGCATCTTCTTTTGTGGAAGTTACAATACCAGCCTCTTGACCTTGGCCACCGCGCAAAGGTTTTGCAAAAAACTTTGGATGCTTTCCTACAAATGCTTGAAATTCTTCTAGTGTACACTTCGTTGTATCTAAATAGTCACGCTTAATATAATCCGATAAGCGTTGATTGAAGAGCGCTTTATCTCTACATAATTCTTTATCTTCGCGAGTTGAACAGGCTTTGATTATTCTTTGTTTGTAAGCTCTATCTACAAACTTTCTCGCCTCTTCTATTGACTTTTCGTATAGCCTGAAGTCGAAATAATCTTTATATGAAAAACCAATTGGAAGATAGGTATATTGCCATTGAATATACATTTGCAACAGTTCTTCATCAGTATGGGCAACTAAAACAGATTTAGTATAGCGATCTTTGAATTCCTTAGCTAACTCGACAAGGCTTTTATAATAAAGAAGCCTGAAGTCCTTACGTCTTCTAATATTCTTTTTTAGTTTCTCAGCATTTTCCAGGTATTCAAACAACGGTGTTTCCGATACAGGAGTTGAGGCAAATTCTTTCAACGAATCTGGTATCCGAATATCTAACAACACACAAATTTCTCTGATTGTCAAAACTTTAACCTTGTACGTACTCTGAATGAGACCATTATTCAAAGCACTTTTTTTAACGATGACCAATCTGTTTTGATTCTCTTTGAATTTTCTTAATAAATTTTTAAATCTCCTCAATAAGCCTTTAATTTTTCTTTTTACTTTACGTAACATTTTATTATCTCCTAATCTCTCTGATTTAAATAGTGATTATCTTTGTTAATCATTGTTTTCGCAACTGTTTTTCGTATTATGTTATTCTCTTCTCGAACAGTTAGGATGGTTTACCAATATTTTTAGTTACTTTGATTTAGAACTATCTCGTTTCGGCAATTTGATAATACTGAATGGTACTTTTTTCTCATAACCATACTGTTGTTTCTTAAGCTCTAATTTATGCAATAAATAATCCATTGTTTCCTCAGATAGATTCTCTATTTTCGGAAAGCCAGGCGAGCGATTAATTTCAGGAATTTTAAAACCATCTTCTGTAATAGCTAAATCAAATCCTAAATATTCAAGTTGGGATAATGCTGTTGCCATCTCAAGTACAGCGGATTTGATTTTCTCCCAGTTAGGTAAAAATCCTTCAATTTTCTTTCCAGTGTCAGGATGGTATTCACAAGGAACAATGCGATTATCTTTTAAGACTTTTGCATTAAAGAATCTTCCTGTCTGGATATCTACTTCCACAGCTATTCCACCAGCTTTCATGTTATCAACCCCGCCGGTTTTTGATGTTCCTACACGCATGTAAACATCTCCAATTTCAGGATTAACTCCATCTTTTTTAAAGACAATAACTCTCAATGTACTTACAGCTCCTGAATAGATCTCTTTTATTTTTGGATGCATTTTGATATACTCCGTAATCAAATATTGATCTCTTCTATTAAATAGTATCTTCTGAATTTCTTCCTTTTCCATCACTTGATCATTTAAATGATATTTCTCAACACATGCTGAATCACTTGCCGTATATGTTAATTTAAAAAAACCTTCCCCTCCTAAACCTTCATCAGGTTTTAATGCTAAGATTTTTTTTTCTCTAACTAGTGAGAAAATATCTTCCATATCTGCATCTAACTGCCTCGGAGAATCCATCATAGAAACAACTTTTAACTTTCCATTTTTTACCATCACACGATAATAATAAGAGGGGAAATTTTTTCCATACTGAGATAGAATATGCTTCATGGTTATTTTATCTTCTAGCCAGTAGCGATATTTAGCATCATTAAGATATTGAAGCCATTTATATTCTAAATCTGAAATACAACTTTCATAATTTCGATTCTGAAGACCATATTGTTGGATTCGATATGATTGAAATCCGTGTCGATATGACCAGATTTTATCTTTTATGCTCGTACTTTTGTTTCGCTTGAAATCAATGAATATTTCTTTGATCCAAAGGATTCCTCTTCCAGTACTTTCAAATCCTTTTGGGAGTGCTACTTTTATTATTATTTCACCTACTTTATTTTTAATGCTCCTTCCTATCAATTTAATTGATCTTTTAAGCTTATTTTTTCTGTAATGTTGCTTTTTATCATCAATTTTTTTTCGAAGATAATTCGTGCTGATTTCCGAGAAAGGTAAATTTTTCGGAAAAAGTGGGATTGGATTAAGCCATTCAATCTTGAAACCACAGTCGGTGATTATAACATCTGCGCTCATAAATTCTATTTCAGGAACAAACAACCCAATTTCTTTTAATTTAGTTATTAAAGTCTCGTACCCAGGAACTTTTCCCACTAATATGTCATTTTTACTTTTATATTGAAAAGTTCCTGTTTGTATGTCAACTGGATAAATTGATTCTTCATCCTCATTCGTCATCATTTTTATCTGACATACCAACTTTTCTTCCACAATGAACATATCACTAATAACAGATTCCTTGTCATTAATTATATTAATTCTCAAATTTCGTGACTTTTGCTCTTTTTTATCAAAAAATTCTAAGGTGGGTTTGATAAATTCCGTTAGTACAGAATTCTCTCTTTTAGGGTCAAGAAGAATATCTTTAAGCTCCTCAAGTCCTTTCTCAACATCATTAACACTATATTTTCCATTATGGTAGCTGATTTTCACTTTTTTCTTTGATTGAGTAGTGGATAATGCGACTATTTTTTTTGATTTTATCAAATCAAATACTGTCTCAATAGAGTTTTCCGTTTTATTTAACGTGCCCTCTAATGGAATGATTCGCCATTCACCATCCCTCATATAAAAATGAAAATATCCGATAGGAAATAAATCTTGAAATGGCTTGAAGATATTTAGGATAGAAACCTTATCGTCAATCCATTTATCAAATTTTTCATTTATAGGTTGAATATAGTGATAATCTTTTTTGGATATATAATGTTTGTAGTTTTTTGAAGTGATACCAATTGCTTTAACATAGTCACTCAAAAAGCCACGGCGATGTGCCCAAACTTTTTCTGACAGGGTTGAATGTTTGTTTTTCTTTAAATCATGATATTTAGTATACCACCAATCTTGGGATTGAGCAAATGAATAGCCACTTAATATCATTGGGAAGGTAAGTAGGGTCATTCCCATTTTTTTTACTGTTTTGATAACCTTCATATTATCCCTCAACTTTTTCTTTTTTACCTTTCTTTACATATTATACTATTTCTTCCCATAGTTAACAATAACCCTTCGATAAAATTTTGTAAAATTTTGTTTTTTTTAACTTTTTTTCATTTTTTTACCCAAATATTCGCTTCTAAAATATAAATTTCTTAAATTTAGCTTGTCTAATGGTTTATTTTTTGGTATGATTAGCCTATATTATAATAAGGAGTTGAGCTCTATGAAATTAGGCTTTATTGGAACAGGGGTTATGGGTGCTGCGATGGCTAGTCATTTGCATGCAAGCGAAAATGAATTGTTTGTTTATAACAGGACAAAAGAAAAAGCTCAAGGGCTAGTTGATGTTGGGGCAATCTGGTGCGATGATGTCAAAACGGTTGCTCAAAAAGCTGATATTATTTTTACAATTATCGGCATGCCAACTGATGTAGAAGATGTTTACCTAGGAGAAGATGGATTGATTGAACATGCTAAGTCAGGCACAGTTTTAATCGATATGACCACTTCACAACCAGAACTTGCAAAAAGGATTTATGAAGCAGGTCTAAAGCGAGATATTGACTGTATCGACGCGCCTGTTTCAGGTGGAGATGTCGGTGCTAGAAATGGTACTTTGACTATTTTTCTAGGTGGTGACGAGGCTGTTTGTGTGAAAATGATGCCTTATTTTGAGATGATGGGTAGCCATATCGCTTATCTAGGGGGCGCCGGTAGTGGTCAGCATGGAAAAATGGTCAATCAAATCGCAATTTCAGG
>JGI24703J35330_11748477_pt1 | contig 17181 bp, 18 predicted proteins | sample TergutNt197P1_FD_35330 | JGI IMG/M metagenome (IMG submission 35330) | reverse complement strand
GGGCGCGCCCGGCCATGTCATCTGGAACACGACGGCTTCCATCATCACATTTTTATTCACATCGCGTTCTGCGGCTCGTGCGCCTACAGAATGCAGTCGCCCTGTACCGCCGTTTGTACGTGTGAGAAATCGGGAGTGGTCGTGGTTTGATAGTTGATTCATAGCAGAGTGGAGTGCATGTACATTAAAGTTTGCCATGAAGTGGCGCATTGCACCTTCAAAAGCCATCGCATCGCCACATAGTTCGGGCTTGCTCTCTTCGCTGTGTTTGCTCACCCCGGTAAGAAACCATGTAATCGGAACCATAAAGGCTTCATAGTTCATGATGGTGTCCCACTCGGCGTTATCCAGCCAATAGGCGGGGTTGCCGCTATATACATAATGTTCTGCCAATACGAGTGCATTTGGGTTGGCTTCTTTTACCGCTGTGTTAAATGCCTTCCAAAATTTATGATTCATCTCAGGACTGCGCCCCAAGTCAGCGGCAACGTCGAGTCGCCAACCATCAGCATTGTATGGCGGTGAAACCCATTTTTTTCCGATGCCTATGATGTAGTCGAATAGTTCTTGTGAGCCTTCATAATTAAGCTTTGGTGCATTAGAATTTGCCCACCATCCGTCGTAGTGGGTATTGCCCGGCCATTTGCCGCCTTCATGCCACAAAAAATAGTCGTGATACTTACTATCCTTCGCATGGAAAGCACCTACTTCTCCGCCCGCCCGCTGATAAAATCCTGCTACATCAAGCCATTTGTTAAAACTTCCGCAGTGGTTAAAAACGCCGTCCAGTATTACCTTTATGCCATGCGAATGCGCTTTTTTGATAAAATCCGCCATGAGTGCATTGCTTGCTTCCAGGTTTTTTTTGCTTGTTGTACGCTTTTGGTAGCGAGTAGCATATTTGTTTTTTACACGCTCAAAGCGCAATACATCGCCATCATCTTCTTCGATTACACCAAAATGAGGGTCTACATAATCATAGTCTTGTGTATCATATTTGTGACTGCTGGGCGAGACAAATATGGGGTTTAGGTAAATCACCTGTACACCCAGGTCGTTCAGATAGTCCAGTTTGTCCATTATTCCCTTTATGTCACCACCATAAAAATTGTTTAAGTAGTCATCATTTGCCACATCTTCGTTCCACTTGTGGGTACTTGTAGTTTTCCCCAGATATTCATACTCATGTGGGAGGGGGTCATTCGTTTTGTCTCCATTATAAAATCTGTCCACAAAAATTTGGTACATAACCGCGCCTTTTGCCCATTGCGGTACCCTAAGCCCCGGCACAAGTCTAAAGTTATAATGTGCGTCCACCATGGTACGCAGTCCGAGTTTATTATAATAAAAAATTTCACCATCCACGACCAAGCTGTAATAAAACCTAATAGGTTTTGTAAACACCTGTGTCTCAACGGTGAAATAATCAAAAAGTTCATCGGCTTTGCCATCAATCCTTTTCATTGGATAGGATGATGTCTCATGAAACGACGCAACAACCAGCGAAACTTCGCATTCGTCCCCTCGTGCTACTCTAACACAAAACTTAACCATATCTCCGGGTTTTGGGTCATAAGGACTTATAAACTGCTGTGTCTCGTCGCTAAAAACTGCTTCTTTATTAAAATTTTTCATCTTTTGTGCCTCCCCAAAGCAAATTACGAGCAAATTATATCACCCGTTACAAATAATTTCCAGTATAAATAATCCCTCCCGGGAAAACATGGTAGTACAGCGAAATTTTCGCTAAGTTACAATATTTTCCCGAGGGGAGCCGAAAGTATGCACAGCAGCAAAGTAGAAATATGCGGCGTAAACACCTCAAAGTTGCCCGTTTTAAAGGGCGAGGAAAAAAGAAAATTATTCGAGCAGATATTAGAAGGTAACGAAGAGGCGCGAGAACAATACATCTTTGGCAATCTGCGGCTGGTATTAAGCATCATCCAGCGTTTTAATAATCGTGGAGAATATGTAGACGACATCTTCCAAGTGGGTTGCATAGGGCTTATCAAGGCAATTGATAACTTTGATGTAACACAAGGCGTGCAATTCTCCACGTATGCTGTTCCGATGATAATCGGGGAAATTCGCCGCTACTTGCGTGACAACAATACCATCAGGGTGAGCCGTTCGTTACGCGATACGGCATATCGTGCGTTGAGTATCAAGGAGAGGCTCACGGCAAAAAATTCTAAGGAGCCGGAAATCGAAGAAATAGCCAAAGAAATGGGATTGCCTAAGGAGGATATAATTTTTGCTCTTGATGCAATCCAAGACCCGGTTTCTCTTTTCGAGCCTGTATATAATGATGGTGCGGACGCAATTTTTGTAATGGACCAGGTCTCGGACGAAAAAAACACAGATAGTCGCTGGTTAGAAAATCTCTCCCTGACAGAGGCACTAAAACGCCTCAGTGAACGAGAAAAACATATACTCTCACTACGCTTTTTTGAAGGAAAGACTCAGATGGAAGTAGCGGACGAAATAGGCATCAGTCAAGCACAAGTATCCCGACTAGAAAAAAATGCACTAAAAAACATGAAAAAATACATCTCATAATTGTTAAGTTTTTCGACAAAAAAGGCTAGACTTTTTCCCTAAATATATGCATAATACGTCAACGATATTTTTCGTATTTTTTTTCATTGGAGGCGAAATTGTGGAAGTATTGAGAGTTTCATCAAAGTCAGAGCCAAAGTCCGTTGCGGGAGCGATTGCAGCAATCCTACGTAATGGCGACACCGTTGAGATTAACGCCATAGGCGCGGCAGCAGTAAATCAGGTTGTAAAAAGTATCGCAGTAGCACGTGGCTATGTTGCGCCAAACGGCATAGACCTGATTTGTATCCCTGCATTCTCTCAGCTGGAGGTAGACGGCAAGGAAAAAACATCCATCAAATTTGTGGTGGAAAAGAGATAAAAAAAGAAGGGGCTGTCTCGTGTTTGCGAGACAGCCCCTTCTTTTTTTCTTAGATTACACCCTTCGCACTTACCAAGCGTTCGTTATCGGGGAATTTTTCCAATCCTATTTCTAAGGCGCGCAAAGCGTCTTTTTCAAATCCATGGTAATAGGAATTAAGCGAAGCCAGTAAATATTTTTCAGGGGTATCAATCTGTGATTTTAAGAGTTTTTCCAATGCATTAAAAGCATCGTTATCATTGCCCTTTATAAGATTTTCTCTAACGGACACTTCTGTTTTGATATAATCGAATGTCTGCATGTCAACGATGGTCGGATTTTTTTCACAAAACTCTGCATAATGCGTAAAGCCTAGACGAAGAGGGTTTGTATTGTCCAAAATAGCCGCCGCAATGGCTTTGGATGTGTCCTGTGTGGGTGGAGCGTTTATTGCGTCGATGAGTTTTGCAGTGACATGCTCATCCTTGTCATTGCGTTTTGTTGCTTTTAAGAGCGAGGTTTTACATAGCTCAATGATTTTATGTTCAATTTCCACACGTCGGTTTGTGAGTTCTGCGCATTCCAGCACCACATCGTCAAAAAAAGATACACATGTGTCTATTGCCTCCACATAGTCACCTGTGAAGGTAACACTTGCGATTACATCACTCAGTTTGTTAAGGCGGTCGTTGGCCAGTGAGTTTAGTTGCGCCGCATTGTCTTTGGGTTTTTTTGAAAACAGCTCGGCCTTTGCAGACATGTAGGCTTCGTTTTGTTTGTCATGGCTTTCATGCAGGTTTGTCATTTCTTCCTCCTTGTGCGAGTTTGCTCGCGGTTGTTTACAGGAGCAGGCTTTCGCGTATGCCCCGCAATTAGTAAAGCCGCAGAAACTACGGCAAAAAGAACAGCCGTTACTTGGTTGAGCGGCAGTCCTGTGTTAAACAGCATCATTTGGTCGGTGCGGAATCCTTCAACGATAAAACGTATCACACCGTATCCGAGGAAATAAAGAAGCACGATTTCACCATTAAACCTCTTATGAGGGCGATAAACAATAAGTGCAATCATAAGCAAAAGATTTAATGCCGCTTCATACAAAAATGTAGGATGCACTTGGATATAGTTAGCACCGTTTACAAAAATCATGTTGTTGCGGATTTCATCCGTAATATAGCGGCCGATAAGCACCTGCTCCGCCTGCATTCGCATAGCAAAAAGGCCATCTGTGTATCCCCCGAAAGCCTCGCGGTTAAAAAAATTACCAAATCGCCCAATCACCTGCCCCAGCAGCATACTTGGCGCACCGGTATCAGCCATAGTCGCGAATGGAATATTCTTGCGCATACCTATGATGGCCGCCGCCAAAGCCGCACCGATAATTCCGCCGTATATAGCAAGTCCACCGCTTCGGAACATAAAAAAAGCGCGGATGATATTTTGGCCGCGATACAAATCCCAGTTAAACGCCATATAGTAGATACGTAGCCCGACGATGGCCATAGGAACCCCAAGCATAAGCAAATCGGTATAATCATCCACCTTTTGGCCTGATTTTTTTACCCACCAAATCGCCAAAAAATACGCAGCAACAATACCTATAAATATCATCACGGCGTATAAATAAATATTAAACCCAAAAACGGAAATCGCGACCCGTGGGACATTATTAAAATAAATACCTAAGTTAGGAAACCATATATCGGGTGTAATGTAATCCGGTGGCATTGTTATAACCTCGCATCGTAGTACTCTTCCTCTTCTTCAGAAGGGGCAGTTGCTCTTTCGCGTGTCAGTTGCAATTGTTGCTCTTGCATACGTTGGCCTTCGCGATACACAGCACTTACTTGGCTGTTAATATTCGCGCTTGTGCGAGCAATACCTGCGTTTAGGTTTGCGAGATGTCGGCCTCTAAACCCATCGGGAGCGAGTGGGTTGTTGCTAAAAAGATGCCCTATTTGCATTGGCCTAATGCTTGCACCTGTTTCGCGCATTATATCAATATCCTGCATGTTACTTTGGCTTACAAATGAACGTATTGCATGGTTTGAAATGCGTTGGTTATGCATGTCGGTACGCGCTTCGCCCTCTAGTCGTGCTGCTGCGGCATTTAGCTGTGCGCGTGTGCGTGATAGAGTGCTGATATTATCCATCGCTACACCTACTACTGTCATACCTCGTATCTGCGAACGCTCCTGCGCTTGTTCGAGTTCTTCTTCTGTTTTATTTTCGCGTTGGTTTTCTGCGCGTTCCTGAGCTAAACGCTCACGTTCACGCATTCTCTCGTCCATCTCAGTTTGTTGGCGCAACATTTCACGCTCTACTGCAAGTTGCTCACGTTCTGCGCGATTCATATGAATTTGGTTTATTTGCTCGTTTAGTATGGATATGGTTAGATTTTTTACATCATCGCTTAGTTCTTCATTTAATTTTGTATGATTTATTTGCTCCAATATGCTGTTTATGCGTTCTGTTTCCATCTCGCGAAGGCGCATTTCTCGCTCTTTTTCTGCGGCACGTTCCTGTATGAGGTCGCGACGGCGGCCTGTACGAGTGTTTTGATTGCCATTTACACGAAAAATGTTTTGTGTCTCGGTTAAAAAATTAATCCTCATTTTCATCACTACTTTCTTCTACATCTTCAGGTATTGATTCAGGCTCGGGCGGTGGAGGCTCAGGTTCCTTTTTTGGTTTTTTTAGCTGTGACTCTTGCAGTTGTTGGCTTTCTTTGTATAGCATACCTATTTCTCGTTGTTTTACCACAATGGTGTCTATGCGTGCGATTTGTTCCGGCATTGAGGCTTCTTTTATTTTGCGGCGAGTAGATGTAAATGCCGGGATTGTGTCACGCTCACTGTTGTTTATGAGTATGGTAGAAAACTGCTCTGCTTCATTTAGCTCGCGGCTATTTTCTTGTATTGCTTTTCTGGTTGCCTCCGCGCCTATTTTTAGCGATGTCTGGGCAAATAGAAGTTGGTTTAATCTTTCTCTGTACTCATCTGTTTCTGTTTTTCTTGGTTTTTTTGACTGTTCTTCGTTTATGAGTTCTTGTTCAAGCTCTTGCTCAAGCTGGTGGCGTTGTAATTCTTGCTCTATGAAATCATGCTCGCGTTCGTCACGTTGGTCGAGGATTACTTCTATCTCTTCCTTCATTTTGGCTAGTGTTTCTTTGCGTTGCTCTGCGTCAATCTCAGCATCATGAAGAATACGCGCCATTTTTTCGCGTATCATTTGTATTGTAAAATCTTCGCCGTCGCGTATATACATCTCGTTATCGCGGGTCTCTGCACGGTCGCGGGCATGGTCACGCCGTATGTTTTCAAGGTACTCCCTTTTATTCATCGTCATTTTTTTGGATTGTCATAATACCGAGTTCGGCAAGTTGGTCTGTTGGAATGTTGTTTGGTGCATGTGTCATGGGACAGGATGCATCCTTTACCTTTGGGAAGGCGATGACCTCACGCAAAGAATCTGCGCCTGTCATTATCATGATAATGCGGTCGAGTCCAAGCCCTATGCCACAATGGGGAGGCACGCCGTATTTTAGTGCGTCTATAAAATAGCCAAAATTATCCGCAGCACTTTCTTTTGTAAAGCCGAGGAACTCAAACATTTTATTTTGTAGTTTTTGCTGGTGGATGCGTACACTTCCGCTACCCAGCTCGTAGCCGTTAAGCACAAGGTCGTATGAGCGAGAGCGCACTGCGGCTGGGTTGGTATCAAGTAGTGGAACATCTTCTTCTAGTGGGGAAGTAAATGGGTGTGTTGATGCATAGTATCTTTCATCTTCAGGAGACCATTCTAAAAGCGGAAATTTTGTCACCCATAGGAAATCATAGCCTTCCAACGGCAGGTTTTTCCATTTTGCAGCAGCGGTACGCACCGCGCCTAATGCACCTAGGACGCTTTCGTTTGTATCCGCACAAAGCAAAACAAGGTCTCCGGGTTTTGCTTTAAACTTCGCTGAGATTTCGCGGAGTTGGTCTTCGTTAAAAAATTTAGAAATTGTAGATTTTATTGTGCCGTCATCAGGTAGGGTAATCCATGCAAGGCCTTTAGCCTGGTGGTGCTTTGCAACTTCCACTAATGCGTCAATTTGTTTGCGAGGCATGGTGGCACAGCCCTCGGCGTTGATACCGCGTACACTTCCACCGTTTTTTAATGCATTTGCGAATACTTGAAAGTCGGTGTCTTTTACAGTATCGGAGATGTTCACGAGTTCCATACCAAATCGGGTATCAGGTTTGTCACTGCCATAGCGTTCCATAGCTTCGTGCCATGTAAGGCGAGGAAATGCTTTTGGAATGTCTGTGTTAAGGACTTCTTTGAAAACTCGCCCCATCATTTCCTCTGCCATAGTGAATACATTTTCTTCGTCTGCAAAAGACATCTCTATGTCTATCTGTGTAAACTCCGGCTGGCGGTCGGCGCGTAAATCCTCGTCGCGGAAGCAACGAGCAAGTTGAAAATACTTATCAAAACCCGAGACCATGAGGATTTGCTTCATCTGCTGAGGTGACTGCGGCAGCGCATAGAATGAGCCGTGATGCATACGTGAAGGCACGAGGTAGTCTCTTGCTCCTTCCGGTGAGCTGTTGATGAGTACGGGGGTTTCGATTTCCAAAAAACCTGCATCGGAAAGATAGTGGCGTATACTCTGTGCCGCCAAGTGACGGATTTCGAAGATGCGTTGCATCTCCGGGCGGCGCAGGTCCATATAACGGTATTTTAGGCGGGTGTCGATTGCTACCCCTTCGTCTGCTACTTGAAAGGGTGGTACTTCTGCCTCGGAGAGAATGCGGAGTTCTGTTACTTCTATTTCGACCGCGCCTGTCGGCATATTTGGGTTTACGTTTTCCGGTGTGCGTGCTATTACTTTTCCCGTAGCAGCCACAACATATTCCATACGTATATTTTTAGCGTCAGAGTAAAACGTGCTGTTTTTATCCACCGCAATTTGTACTATACCCATGCGGTCGCGCAGAACAAGGAAAATCAAGCTGCTCACATCACGCTGTTTGTTTACCCATCCCATCACCGTCACTGTTTGTCCGATTAGTGATTCTGTGACATGACCGCAATAATGAGTGCGGGTCATGCCTTTCATGCTTTCGCCCATTTATATTCTCCCTTGAGAAGTGCGCGCTCTATTCGCGCCACTTTATTTTCTAATAATTTTTATTATTTATTATACAGGGTTTTGAAGTTATGTTCAAATAAATATAATCTTTACAATTCCCCGCCAAGTGGTATAATCTCCAATGTCAGGAACTTGACGTTTCAAGGGAGTGAACATAATGCCGATAGATAAAAAAGCTCTAAAGGTCTTACTTGTTTCTACTGAGGTTAATCCATATTCAAAATCCGGTGGACTTGGTGATGTTGCAGGTTCTTTGCCAAAAGCACTGCGCGAAATTGGGGTTGATATGCGAGTCGCGCTTCCCAAGTACCAAACGATTCCTAAAAATTTGCTAGACGATACTAAAAAAGTTTCCGAATTTACCGTTCATTTGTCATGGAGGTCGCAGGATGCGGCCATCTACGCTATCGATGCGCATGACGACGGTGATTCGGTTTATTTGATTGAAAACGACTTCTACTTTGGTCGCGACAGCTACTATGGATATGGCGATGACTATGAGCGATTTGCGTTTTTTACAAAAGCTGCAATCGAAATGTTAAGCCGTATCAATTTTGACGCAGACATCGTTCATTTTAATGACTGGCACACAGGACTCGGCCCTACGTATCTGCGAGATGTCTATAAGGGCTTTACTTTTTATAAGGATATGAAGAGTCTGTTTACCATCCATAACCTGCATTACCAAGGTGTGTTTGGGCGCGAAATCCTGTGGGCGGTAGGGCTAAACGATGGCTACTACACAGGCGGCGATTTGGAGTTTTACGGCAACATAAGTTATCTGAAGGCAGGCATCATGCACGCAGATGCGGTCACCACTGTCAGTGAAACATACGCCAATGAAATCCAAACTCCATCATATGGCTATGGAATGGATGGTTTGTTACGTCAGCGAGCCGAAGAAACAGGCAAAATCTATGGCATAACAAATGGCATAGATATAGAGGAAAACAATCCCGAGACAGACAAGCGCGTTTTTGTAAACTTTAACGCCGACTCCTTGGATAAAAAGCGTATGAACAAATACAGTTTGCAAGAAGAACTCGGACTGCCGGTCGGCAAAATGCCGATGTTTAGCATGGTGACACGCCTTGTAGAGCAAAAGGGATTAGACATACTCTCTGTCATAATGGATGAGTTTTTGAGCATGAATGTACAGCTGGTGATACTCGGTACAGGCGAAAGCCGTTACGAAAACATGTTTAAACATTACGCTTGGAGATACCCTGACAAGGTAAGTGCCAATATCAGATTTAATGCCGAATTGGCGCAACAAATTTACGCGGCATCAGATGTTTTTATGATGCCGTCAGTGTACGAGCCATGCGGACTGGGACAGCTCTTCGCCATGCGCTACGGCACGATTCCACTTGTACGCAAAACCGGTGGCCTTGCCGATACCGTCTTTCACTTTAACCCAGAGACAGGCCAAGGAAACGGTTTCTTGTTTGAAGATTTTGTCGCAAGCGGCCTTATGTGGGCTATACGGCAGGCAAATGATGTCTACCAAACCCCTGCATGGGATAATTTGGTTAAAAACGCGATGATGGGTGAATATTCATGGCATAAAGCCGCCGGAGAATATGTTGATATGTATAAAAAGGTCATAGAGGGCTAGGCTAACCCAGCAAACTCTGTCTGTCGCAATGCTTCATATATTACAATGCCTGCTGCTACAGAAAGATTGATAGACCTTTCCCCATGTGTCATAGGTATGCGCACAACCTGTTGGGGGTAGGATTGCAAAATTTTGTCAGGCAAGCCTACGGTTTCGCTCCCAAAAATCAGAAAGTCATCGGGAGCATATGCAACATCTGTATACAATCGCCCGCCCGTCGTTTCTATAAAATAGAAACGAGCGGACGGGTTTTTATTTGTAAAATCTGCAAAGTTGTCGTATTCGTGAACTTTGATTTTATGCCAATAGTCAAGCCCTGCCCTCTTTAGAGCCTTCTCATCAAGGAAAAACCCATAAGGACGTATCAAATGAAGCTCGCTGCTCGTCATAAGGCATGTGCGCCCGATTGCGCCTGTATTATGGGGAATTTCCGGTTGATACAATACGATATTCATTCATGAGCCTCTGCACGGAGAAAGCCCTCCGCCTTTTCGCCGTTTTTTATGCGGGATATTAAATCTGCTGCGTAGGATTGTCTATCTTCGCTTGCGTACATCTTTTTTAGGCAGGTGCAGGTAATGCCGTCACGGATTTCTTCTGCTTCGTCGTCTGATAATCCTGTTAAATGTGGGTCGATGATTTTCCACATTTTTTGCGCATCTGTTTCGATTACCTTCGCGCTGGCCTTATCCAATACATAATTAGAAAGAAACGATAAAATCGCGGCACCGATAATCCCACCAACTATATCAACAAATCCGCCTAAAAACTCCAGCACAATCCACGCGCTTCCCCAATACCAGCCAATAGTGCCACTAACCACCAAAAGTGCGGACAAAATTACATTTTTAACAAACTGCGTGCGCGAAATGCGCCTCCGCAAAAGGTCATAAACGTCCACGACAAGCAAAGTAACGCAGGACAGAATCCGCGTAATCAAGTTTGCACGCAAAAGCTCCATGGTTGAACGAAAAATCATTCGCGGCCCCAGTCGCATGATGTTTGCCAACCCCGTGACAACCTTTGGTGCAATGATTTTTAAGCCTTGGTCTTTTTTGTTTGCCAAAAATTTTTTTATCTTTTTCATTTTCGCCTCGGATAAAAATTTACTCAAACAACTCAGAAAAAATCGGCGTGATTTTTTCTTCGATAGCCTTATCAAGCTCGTCAAAGATGGACAAGGACTGCGAAGAAAAAACCGAGCTTTTTACTATTCTCGGGCGGTATAAAACTTGCAAAATTTTGTTCCTTAATCTCACATTTCTTTGCCACATAACAAAGCTCCTTGTTACAGTTTTGCTCTATTATATGCCTCTAAACGATAAATTGGCCCATGTACAGAAAATTTATCCTCGTACTCCGTGCGGATATTGTCCTCAGGTTCGTTTGCATGTAAATCCAGAGAGATATTTTTCAACAGCCAATTTTTGCGACTAAAACTCTCCAGAGAGGATTCAAAGAGGATTCTATTATCTGTTTTAAAAAAAATTTCCGGGATTTGTAACTTTTCGTATAATTCTAAAAATGTGTCGTGGGTGAGCCTTCGTTTTGCCCACTTTTTTTTGCGTGACCATGGGTCACAAAAATTGATATACAGGCGTGAAATTTCGCCTGTCTTGATGAAATCCAGTCCGTCGTTTACATCCGCTACAACAAAAACAAGTGACATGCCCGCGTTGTTTTCTTCTGCGCGGCGTGCCGCTGTGGCTAGTATTGTTTCGTCACGCTCCACCGCCACATGCTGAATGTCAGGGTAGCGGCGAGACGTTTCTATTATAAAACGTCCCTTGCCACAGCCTATTTCTAAATGGATGGGTTTACCTTTCGGTAGCTCAATTTCTCCGCGCAGAATGCGGGGATTGTTCTCCAGTTCATTTGGAGCCCATTTCTTTTTTCTTGTTCTCACACTACACCCTGTGCAAGCATTGCCTCTGCTACCTTTTTAAAGCCGGCGATGTTTGCGCCGGCCACAAAATTGCCGTCCATTTTATATTCGGTGGCGGCTGTATTCATTTTTTCATAAATTCCGCCCATTATACCTTTTAGCTTTTGGTCTACCTCTTCAAATGTCCAGTGCAGACGCATACTGTTTTGGCTCATTTCTAAACAGCTAACGGCTACACCACCCGCATTTGCTGCCTTGCCCGGCGCAAAGATTACGCCATTTTCATGAAAAACATCTACGGCGGCAGCTGTGCATGGCATGTTTGCACCTTCGCCCACAGCCTTACAGCCGTTTGCAACAAGGGCTTTTGCGTCGGCCTCGTGGAGTTCGTTTTGGGTGGCACATGGCAATGCGATGTCGCAGGGAATATTCCACATACCCGTGCCGACTGTATATTTTGCATTGGGGCGATACTTAATGTATTCGCTAATCCGAGCGCGTTGTACAAACTTGATTTCGTTGATTGCGCTGAGGTCTATCCCGTCGGGGTCGTGGATAAAACCACCTGAGTCGCTCATTGCAATAGGTCTCCCACCGAGTTCCACGGTCTTTTTTGCCGCATAAAACGCAACGTTTCCACTACCGGAAATGCTTACTTTTTTGCCGTCAAAGCCGTCGTTTTTTCCTTTTAAGATATTGTCCATCAGGTAAAGGAGTCCATGACCTGTAGCCTCTGTGCGACCGAGTGAGCCGCCATATGTTATGCCCTTGCCGGTAAAAACACCTTCGTAACGTCCTACTATACGCTTGTATTGGCCGTACATATAGCCTACTTCTCTTGCTCCCACACCTATGTCTCCCGCGGGTATATCCTCATCTGGTCCGAGATATTTGTACAGTTCCGTCATCAGACTTTGGCAAAAACGCATCACTTCTCCGTCAGATTTCCCTTTTGGGTCGAAATCCGCACCTCCTTTTCCACCTCCGATGGGCAGACCCGTGAGTGCATTTTTGAAGGTTTGTTCAAAACCTAGAAATTTTAAAATACTCAAATTTACTGATGGATGAAAGCGTATCCCACCCTTATACGGGCCTATCGCGCTGTTGAACTGCACGCGGTAGGCGGTGTTTACCTGTACATGATTTTTGTCGTCAAGCCAAGGCACACGGAAAACAATTGCACGCTCGGGGATGGCCATTCTTTGCAAGATGGCGGCTTCTTGGTAGCGCGGATTATCGTCTACCACGGGTGCGAGCGCACCATATACTTCTGCCATAGCTTGGTGAAATTCTGATTCTCCGGGGGTTTTTGCGATTATTTCTTGGATAAGATTTTTTGTATAAGACATAGATTACTCCTTTTAAATTTATGGTTGCGTTCCTTCGAGTGCTCCCGACCCTCCGCAAGTGCGGCATGTTGCTGTAGCACGTCCATCACACGCAGTACACCACCAGACATCGGCAGTATCAGAAATGGCATACGGAATCCCTGATATTAAAGGCCTGCCTCGACCGCCGCCGATTCCGTTACATGATGGGCAATCGACTACACCCATTCCGTGACAGCCGTGGCAACTCACAGGCGGTGGGGGGGTGGGCGTAGGTGTAGGCGTGGGTCTCGGGGTCGGTGCCGGTGGGGGTGGCGTAGGCTCGGGTGTGGGTTCCGGCGTAGGCTCGGGCGTAGGCTCAGGGATATGAAAAACAGAGACAACATTTGTCATAACATCCCAGTGGACACCGTATCCTAGGCTCCGCACAATGGGACCTATCGGAAACATCGCAATTTCTTCATAAAATTGTGCGGGAATATCCAGCATAAACTCCTCACCATTAGCGGTAAATTCTTCTGCCTCCAGTGTGAGGATTATTGTGTTTGTGCTATTGGAAAACATTGCCACATGTGTGTCCTCGTCATAGATGACGGCATAGCCCATAGCTTCAAATACACCACGGAGCGGCACAAACGGCCTGTTTGCAATAACGACAGGTGACTCATCCTCGGCAAATACAACAAGCCCACCATGTACTGTTACAGTAAGCTCATTTGGTTCATCTTCTTCGTCCTCTTCGTATGCAAGCAGTGAAATATCATGTTCTGAAGGGATATTTTTGCCCGATACAAGCACAAGCCGCTCATCGGCAGCCCCGATAAATTGCCATATAGACCATCCCGCAAAGCCAAATGCACCTACAATAAGTATACCCAGTACCCCAAATATAATATATGCCACTGCCATAGGTACCGTATCATTTGTTACCTTAGCTACACTTACTTCCTCACTTCTTATTTCTTCGTCGTCCATATATGCCGCCTCCTTAGCTGCCATTTGCAAATTATTCAACACGCCCTATATTTTATCGTGTATAGTCATTTTGTCAAACGCCAATTATTTTGCAAGCAGTCACAAAATTGGTATACTAAATTTGAAGTTATGCAAGAAGTGTACTTTAAAAAAGGAGTGACATGCATGAAAACAATAGTGAAAGAATCGCCCATCCCCGGTGGTTTGGCTCTGGAGGAACGCCCCATACCTACCCCCGAGGACAACCATGTCTTAATAAAGACAAAAAAGACCGCAATTTGCGGCACGGACATACACATATATGGTTGGAACAGCTGGGCGCAAAAGACAATTAAAACACCGCAAATAATAGGCCATGAGTTTGTGGGGGAAGTCGTCGATGTCGGTCGAAATGTAACAAATGCAAAGGCGGGCGATCTCGTAAGCGGCGAAGGTCATCTCTTTTGCGGAAAATGCCGCCATTGTCTCACAGGCCGCGCCCACCTATGTCGCCGTACAAAAGGCATCGGTGTAAATACCGACGGTGCGTTTGCAGAATATTTTACCTTCCCTGCGAGTAATATTTGGCACTGCGACAGTAGCATCCCCCTAAACATTCTTAGCGTACTGGATCCGCTGGGCAACGCAATGCACACGGTACGTGCATTTGATGTATTGAGTGAGGATGTTATCGTGACGGGAGCGGGGCCTATAGGTCTCATGTCTGTACCTATTTTAAAACGTGCAGGCGCACGCAACATAGTTGTCACAGATATAAACCCAAAACGCTTGGAGTTGGCTCGAACGCTTGGTGCGACCGCCACCGTAAACATCGGGTATGAGACCATCCCCGACGTTATTGCAACCATACCCTCAATGGTGGAGGGCTTTGACATAGGCTTAGAAATGTCAGGCTCTGCCGCCGCGTTTAATGATATGATTGACGTAATGGCAAATGGCGGAAAAATAGCCATACTCGGTTTCTTGCCACCAGAGGCCAAAATAGAGTGGGACAAAATGATTTTTAAATCCCTCACCCTAAAAGGAATCTACGGGCGACATGTTTTTGATACATGGTATCAGATGACCGCCCTTCTACAGTCGGGACTCTCAGAAGAAATAGCAAAAATAATAACCCACGAGTTCCACTACACCGACTACGAAAAAGCATTTAAGTTGATGCAATCGGGTGAATCCGGGAAAATTATTTTAGACTGGGAATGACCTTTTCTTAAAGCACAATATCTGCATTATGCCTGATGTCGTATGTAGAGATGTATTTTTCTTCCATTGGAATCCACTTTCTTTCGAAAATAGCAGCGGCCTGTTGGCCGTTGCGTTTTTTTATGCGTTTGAGCTGTATGGAGGGTGATATATCAGAAAAAATGCGTAGGTGCATGTAGTTTCCAAAGAGGGGGTGGTGACTGTACGCGCCTTCTACTATGAGGAGAGGGTGGGGGAGTATTTTGCGTGTTGCATAAGACCGGGTAGTGCAGTCGAAAACGCGATACTCAAATGCTGTACCAAGGTTGGGCAGGACTTCTTCGGCAAATCTCTCGTAGTGGATGTTGCCGCCCGGTTGGATTAGGCGTTCCGGAGTACGCAGATTTGGATGCAAAAAAAAGTCGTCCATGTGGATGATGGACGTTTTTATATCAGTGGCCATCGCCGCCGCCAAGGTTGTTTTACCTGAGGCGGCGCGGCCGTCTATAGCTATGATAAATGGTGATGGCACATTATGCACCTGTGGCGAGGGGATAGCGCAGTGGAATTACCCTTTCGCGCTCGAGAGCCATTACAACAGAGGGGACAAATGCCAACTGGATGACTATACCCGGCAGTGATGTGACAAAGTAGCTCGCTGTCCACAAAGCCCATGTATAGCTTTCTCCCTCCATGCCGCTGAAAAAGTATGCGTATTGCCCGATACCTGCGACCACCCGCCCTACTAACATTGCCGCAATAAGGCTGATGTATAGGTCAAAGGAAGCGCGTCGTGTGTGTATAAAGTGCATGACCACACCGGATACCAAGCCGTAGATGCCGAGTTCTATCATCATAAGCTCTGCAACGCCGCCTAATGGAGGCATACCTGTAAGTGAGGCCGAAAGGAAGGGGCCTAAAACCCCTGCAAGCAGTCCAAATTTCCAGCCGCAAATAAGCCCTGCAAGTAGCACGGGTATATGCATGGGCAGGATGATGGAACCTGCACGCGGGATGGAGTGGAATGCCATGGGAAGCACCACGCAGAGCGCGATGAGCATGGCGGTGACGATTAATCTTTTTAGATTAGACATAAATACCTCCTAGAAGTCTATTAGGTCTTGCATGGAATACATTTTTGGGCTTTTGTTTTGCAAAAATTTGGCGGCGCGTAAGGCACCTACGCCAAAAACATCTCGGGATTGTGCTATGTGGGTAAACTCGATTACCTCGTCGCGCCCGGCAAATACTACGCTGTGTTCGCCTACGATGGTGCCGCCACGTAATGCGTGCAGTCCTATTTCGTTATGTGCGCGTTTTTCGTGGTTAGTACTGCGGTCGGTGACATATTCTACTTTGTCATGCAATGCGTTCCTGATGGAATCTGCCAGAAGTAAGGCTGTGCCACTGGGTGAATCGATTTTTTGGTTATGATGTCTCTCAAAAATTTCTATGTCAAAGTCGGCATCATAGAGAAGCTGTGCGGCTCGTTTTAGCAAAGTGGAGAGCAGGTTTATGCCAAGCGACATGTTGGCAGAGCGCAGGATAGGTATCTTTTCTGCTGCTTCGTTTAACGTGCTTTCGGTGTCTTTCGGCATTCCCGTTGTGCAGATGACGAGTGGGGTGTTATGTTTTATGCAATAGTCCACGATGTCCAGCGTCTCGGAGTTTGCTGTAGGGGGCAAAAAACTGATGATGACATCCGCTTTTACGTCGCAGAGATTTATATCATTAAAGATGGGGAAATCGCGGGTTTCGCTGGTGACATCTATGCCGGCGACCACCTCAGTCTCCGGATTTTCTGCTGCGAGTTTGCAGATGACATTGCCCATACGGCCATTTGAGCCGCACACGATTATTCTCATATCAAACCAAACCTTTTCATCTCCGCCTCTAAACGTTTGTGCAAATCATCGGCTATGGGTACAAGCGGGAGGCGACAACCGCCCATGTCAAAGCCCATGAGGTTTAGTGCCGCTTTTACGCCTACAGGGTTGCCCTCTTCGAATATAAGGCGTAAAAGCTCAAGTATGCTAAGTTGTATTTTACGGCTTTCGGCCGTTTGTCCTGATTGATATTTTGCTACCATATCATGGATTAGCTGTGGTGCGATGTTGCCGATGGTAGAAATAACACCCGCTCCGCCAAGGCTGAGGA
>JGI24703J35330_11748478_pt1 | contig 17200 bp, 10 predicted proteins | sample TergutNt197P1_FD_35330 | JGI IMG/M metagenome (IMG submission 35330) | reverse complement strand
TTAAGATTGCTTGCGCCGTGGGTCATCACGATTCTGCCGGCTAAAATTTTTCGCTTTTCGCGCAATCAATACGGGCGGCAGTTTGACGGTTACTTTAAGCAGGCTGAACAGGCAATGGACATGGTGTGTAAATATTTGGACAGAAACGAACAACGCCCTCTTTCGCGATAACTTTAATACAATTTTGTATTAAAGTTATCGTGAAAGGGCCCTTTTCTATTGGAAACACGCCTTAATACTCGAGCCTGTTAATTTCCTCGATATTTCTCATTTCGTGCGCCGAAATTCCAAAATCGGACATGCCGTAAAGAAAATCGCCGATGTACAGCATACGGTTTAGGGCGCGCGCGTTGGTGATGCTGTGGCTTGTGACGTCGTTGCCGAGTACGCCGGTTACGGTTCTTTCGGCTTGGTGCGTAATTGTGCCGCGAAGATAAAATTCGTTGCTCCCAAAGTCCGCGCCGAAAATTAAGCCGCCTTGGAATTCGCGAGGGCCTTGTTGCGTGGGGCTGTCGTTGTAGCCGTGGATTGTTGCGGGGAAGGCGATTAGGTTGCGGTCGGGGTTGATTAAAAATGCGCGAGGGTTTCGCAGGGCTTCCGACGTTGAGCCGCGCCCGCCGACTATAATGTAAAACAAATCGACGGGATTATAAAAGTCCGAAACGTCGAACATGGTCATGCGAAGCCCTTGTTCCCACGCTATTCCGCCGCGTTCTATCGTGTCTTTTCCGATGCCGAGGATGAGGTTTTCGCCAAAGGGGTGAAGGTAATCGCTGTAACCCGGGATTTTTAATTCGCCCAAAACGCGCGGGTTATACGGGTCGGAAAGGTCGATTACGAAGAAGGGGTCAACAATAAAAAATGTCACCATGTACAATGTGTCGCCCATGAACCGCGCGGAATAGATGCGCTCCGTCGGTGCGATGTCTCGGATTTCGCCGACGATTTCCAAATCCTCGTTTAGTACGAACACGAAGTTGTACCAGTTTCGCGTGGTTGCGATGCGGAAATAGCCGTTGTGTTCGTCCATCGACCACTGGTTTAAAACGGTGCCGTCAACTTTGCCGGAGCCGCTGAATGTGAGGCGTCCTTCGCCGAGGCCGAAGCGGTAAATTACGGTGTATTGGCCGCCGCCGTCGGTTCCGTGGAAGCCCCGGACGTAACCGCGATTCCAGCGCGCTACATATAGATTATTGTGCGACATAAAGATTTTTTCGCCCGCGCCGATGTACGCCGACACGTTAACGCGTTGCTCGGGGCGGCGGATGTTAAACGCCGCGACGATTAGATAATTCGTGTCTTTCGGGTCGGGGAATTTGCGGATTTGGTTTAGGCTTAAATAGCTTTGCGGGACTTCCGTCGTGCCGACTCTGTCGGAATAAAACGGGGTTGCTTCGTCCGGGACAACGCGGCTCCAATCGCCGCGCCCGCGCCGAATCGGCAGATTTGCCGTAACATACACATTCGGCCCGATTTTGCGCGAGGATAAATAGTTCCCTTCGATGGTAATTATTCGCGGAACGGCGTTACGTCCGTTTCTTAAAACGTCGGCGATGCTGTAGATATAAATTTCCGTGACGCCGGAACTGCTTCCAATCAGCACCAAATCATCGCCGTCAACATACATTTCGCGCGGTGAAAATCCTCTTATTTGCAGCCGTTGCAAAACCTCCATATTGTAAACCGGATACGCCCGCGAAATCACAAGCTCGCCGTTGGAGCGCAGATAATATATGAACTCGCCGTCGGTTTTCACGACATCGGATTCGTCTACGCCTTGTACCTGCACATTAGTTTCGGAAAAGTCCGCACTTCCTGCGCCGCGAGCAGGCATTTCGGCGGGTTCGGCACCGGGGGAAGCGGGTGCGGCGGGGGCGGCGGGTACGGCGGCGTCGGCTATGGCAACTTCGGCTGCCGGCGCGGGCATGGGGCGTGGCATGACTGCTTCCGCCGCATCCATCTCTATGTCCGACTCATCCCAATCCCAGTCGTCCCAGTCTGAAAAGCCCCAAAAACAACAGCAGTCCCATGTCTGCGACTGCGCAAACAATTCGTCCAAAATGCTTTCGAAGTTTTCGGCATTTCCGACCGTCGGCAACACGCCTATCATATCGCTTACCGCGTCAAGAATTGCCCTGTCCGCCACCGCATCAAACGTATGCGGGCTTATGATAATCAAGCCGCGGTCGAAAAATACGTTCATTTGCAACGCCTCCGCGATTTCGCTAATCGGCACAAAAAGACGGCCATAGTGGATTTCTCCGTCACGGAAGGAAATTTGCGTATCGCCGTCGATGATATACGCGGTTCTCGCCGACGAATCCCATACAACCTCTACGTTAAACGCTTCCGAAATGAAGCGAAGCGGCACCTGCGTTCTGTCCGCGCTGTCGATAATCGGCGCGACGGTTCGATTTTCGTCGATGCGCACAACGCCTCCGTTAACAAGCGCAAGGTTCGCGTCAAGCGCGACCACGACCGAGTTTTCCAAACGTGCGTCACGCGCGCGCAGAATCGCCGCCGTTGGTGTCGCCGACACCGGTAGTGTTAAAATTCCTGCAAGCATAATGAATGCAGTGATGACTGATAAAATTTTTTTCATCTTCAGCCCTCCTTTGACAATACATACCTTAGGATGGATTAATTTCTTACAAGCGGAACAGGGGACACCGGGGACATGTGTCGGCAGGCGACACGTGCCCTCGAAGCCGGAGCAGTTTTCCGCAGTTTTCCGGAGCAGTTTTACGCGGTCGTCGCAGTTTTTTCGCTCCATAAAAAAGTGCCTCGAATTGCATCTCCTTTTGTGTTTTGGTACAATTATGTAAACTTGTATGTAAATTTGACGAAAGAGGCGTAACATATATGTTCATTTTCGACTACGACCTAAACCTCGAAATGAATCCCGCCGCAGGGCGGCTGATTTTTTCCGCCGACGGAATAATCCGTGCGGAGGAAAACGGCGCGGAAACTTTTTCGTTCCCCGCGAAAGATATAAAAGAAGCAAAAGTCCAGGCCGGCGTGGGTTGCGGGCTTATTTTCGTGCAGGCACATTCCCCCGAAGCCGGAAGCAATTTCCCGGCCGATGAAAAAGCAGTCGGCGAGTGTCACTCGCCGACTCAAAATTTTGACCGCGATTTCGACCGCGTTTTGTGCCGATTTTCCATGTCCGGTTTGAAGCAAGCCGGCGAGTTTTGCAAAATCGTAAATTACTACATCGAATCCGGAGAGGCGGCGTTTCCCGACGAGGTTGAAAAAGTCGTGTGCGAACAATGCGGGCGTCCCATGATTGCGGAGATAAGCGTGTGCGTATTTTGCTACAGTAAGTTCAGCGTGATTAAGCGCGCGCTGGGCTTTTTGAAGCCGTATTGGAAAACCGTGGTTTTTTCGCAAATTTTAAGCGTTATCGCGCTTGTGGCATTTATGTTGCCGCCGATGATTATACAGCGGCTAATCGACACGCATTTGCAGCCCGAAGGCGCGGAACCCTTTGGAACATGGGCGCATATCGGGATTTTCGCGGGCGCGCTTTTGGTTTCGCGGCTCATCGGCGAGGGCGTTACGGTTATCGCGGCGCGGCGTTATAACAAAGCGACGATTTCCGTTTTTGCCGACATGCGCACAACGGCGTACAAAAAGTTGCAAAGCCACTCGATGTCGCTGTTTGCAAAGCGCACGCCGGGCGATTTAATCCGCCGAATCATGGAGGATACGGACACGGTGGGCGAATTTTTGGTTGACCTCGCGCGCTGGGTTACAGAAATGCTTTTAATGTTCACCATTGCGTCGGTCATTTTGTTTGTCGCGGAATGGCGGCTTGCGCTGCTGGTTTTGTCACCCGTGCCGATTGTTATGCTGATAATGTGGGGCTTTCAGAAATTTCTGTACGCGCGATTCGAGCGGCAATGGCGCAAATCCTCGCGCGTAAACTCGATTTTGCACGATATTATCAAGGGGATTCGCACAGTGAAATCCTTCGGAAATGAGAAGCGCGAAATCGAAAAATACGCCAAGGCAAACCACGACCTCGCCTCGATTTCCTCGGAAAATGAAGTCCTTTGGGCGTGCATGTTTCCGCCGCTTACGTTCCTTGTGAGTGTGGGCGAGTTTTTGGTACTTTTTGTAGGCGGATGGATGGTGCTTAACGGGCATATTCCGCTGGGCGTTATGGTTATGTTTACGATGTATCTTTGGGCGATTTACGACCCGCTTCGCTGGCTTGTTAACGTGCCGCGCTGGCTTGCGAACACAACGACCAGCATGGTAAAAGTTTTCGAACTCCTCGACGAGGAAAGCGAAATAAAAGAAGCCGCCACACCGAAAAACGTACCGATTGCGGGCGCGGTGGCGTATAGCAACGTATTTTTCGGCTACAAATCATACGAGCCGGTTTTGAAAGGAATTAATCTTGAAATTCAACCCGGCGAAATGATTGGGCTTGTGGGCAAGTCGGGTGTCGGAAAATCCACGCTGATTAACCTCGCCATGCGCCTTTACGACCCGAACAACGGCCGCGTTACAATAAACAATACCGACCTGCGCGATATGACGCCCTCGCATCTGCACGAAAACACGGGCGTCGTGTTTCAGGACAGCTTCCTTTTCGCGGGAACATTTTACGACAATATCGCGTACGGCAAAAACGGAGCGTCCTTCGAAGACGTAATTTCTGCCGCAAAAGCCGCAAACGCCCACGATTTTATCGCCCAAAGTCCCGACGGATACATGACGCTTATCGGCGAAGGCGGTCAGTCCCTTTCCGGCGGCGAACGCCAACGCCTCGCCATCGCCCGCGCAATTATAAAAGCCCCCGACATTCTCATCCTCGACGAAGCCACATCGTCTCTCGACGTCGAAACCGAATCCATAATTCAAGACTCCCTCGCGCGCATAACAAAAAATCGCACGACCATCGCAATCGCGCATCGCCTGTCCACGCTTCGCAACGCCGACAGGCTTGTAGTGCTTGACAAAAACGGCGTAGCCGAAATCGGCACACATACCGAACTTTTGCGCAAAAAAGGAATTTATTTCGACCTCGTTATGGCGCAAAGAAAAAGCAGCCGAGACGATTAGAATTTGAATAAATCAAAAAAATTCCAAGGAGGACAAAAACATGAAGACAAATCACTTTTTACACATTGTTTCATCTGTGGCGGGGGCTGTTTTTGTTGCGACGCTTGTTGCAATTGTTGCACCGCCCTTAATCAGCATCCCGGTCGCCGTTCTTGTTTGCGCAATAGCCGCCGCGATTTTATACGCAGCGACGAATAAGCCCGCTTCGCGCGACGAAATGCACAGCGCAATGCACAGCGAAGGCCCCGCGCAAAAGGACATTTCCGCCTTAATCAGCGAAATTTCCCGTGTGGAAAGCGCGATAAAGTCTAATAATTGGTACGAGCGCGGGGATACCGCAAGTGTTGACGGGGCGGATAAAGCCGCCATTACCGGGGTTAATCGCATAATTGACTCCATGTTTGCCATTATTGATTCCATGGATGTCGGCGTCTCTGCCTACGACGGGCAGGGGCGTTTTATTTATGTAAATAAATATTTCATAGACCGTGGTTTTGACGTAAAAATGTCTTTGGGGAAAACGGAATACGAGCTTGTGCCTTCCGAAGCCGCCACCCTGATAGGGGAGTCTGCAAAGCGTGCGGTAAGCGCGAGTGAGCATAATAAATTTGATGTGTCCGTCATTTCGCCTACCGGCGACGAGCTTACCGACCAATATATTGTAAGCCCGGTCAAGTTTGCCGACGGGACATTAAACGCGGCGATGCTTGTTGGCTTTGATATGACAGCCATTCTCGCCAAGGGCAAAAAAATAAATGCCTATCAAAGTTTCGAGGCAAGTGATATTAAAAACAGGCTGAGCAACGGGCTTGCACAGGGCATTTTGCAGTTTAATTTCACACCCGAACCGCACGACGAAGATACCGCCGCCGCCGCCGCCGCGTACAAGCAAATCGGCGAAACGCTGGAATATTCAATTTCATTTATCAGAGACTATGTAGACGAGATTAACAAAGTTTTGGCCGCTGTTGCAGTCGGAGATTTGACTGTGACAATTAATCGTGAATATAAGGGCGATTTTGTTTCGGTCAAAAATTCAATCAACAATATCAGCACCACTTTGCACAAAACCGTAACCGATATCTTTTCCGCTTCCGACCAAGTTTTATCGGGTGCCGGGCAAATTTCCAAGTCTGCGTTGGACTTGGCAAGCGGCGCGCAACAGCAAGCCACAGCCGTCGAAGAACTCAGCGCGTCTGTTGACATTGTAAACAAACAAACCAAGGAAAATACGGGCAACACCCAAGAAGCAAACGCACTTTCCGTCAATTCGGCCGCAACAGCCAAAGAAGGCAACGAGTCCATGAAAAAGATGCTTGAATCCATGAGCCAAATTAAAGACTCCAGCCAAAATATTTCGCGCATTAACAGGGTTATTCAAGATATCGCGTTTCAAACCAACCTGCTTGCCCTTAACGCCGCCGTTGAAGCCGCAAGAGCAGGCGACCACGGCAAAGGTTTCGCCGTGGTCGCGGAGGAAGTGCGCTCTTTGGCAGGCCGCAGCCAACAAGCCGCTACGGAAACCACCGGGTTGATTGAAGATTCTGTCAGTCGAGTTGATACAGGCAGCGATATCGCCCAAGCAACGGCACAATCACTGGAAGGTATCGTAGGCAGTGCGAACGAAGTGTTGAAAATTATCAGCTATATTTCTGCGTCATCGAAAGAACAGGCAGAGGCTATCAATCAAATAACCACCGGGCTTAACGAAATTTCTCTTGTGGTGCAAAGCAATTCCGCCGTGTCGGAAGAAGCCGCCGCCGCCGCCGAAGAACTAAACTCTCAAGCAGAGATGCTCAAACAGCTTGTGGCTTATTTCAAACTCTAATCCTCATCTCCCCACCAAATATACGGGTGGAATTGTTGCGGAACAGGGATGCCGATTAGCTCGGCCATGCTTCCGTTTACAAAGTATTCAAGGTCGAGGTCCATGCCGAAACGAATGGGCATTTCGGCAGGGTCTTGGCCGTTTATTAAAATATCGCGCGCCATGCGACCGGATTCCCATCCGAGGTCGAAATAGTCAAGCGAAATTGTTGCGACGCCGCCGCCCATGGTCATATTGTTTTCGCCGGGGAAGTTCGGAACGCCTGTTTCTATTGAAACTTGTCCAACGATGGGCATTGCGTCAGCGTGCGTGTTGTCGGTGGGAAGCCAGATTGCATCGACGCTGTCGGCGAGATTAAGCATGTTTTGGTGAACCTCAGCGACTGCGGTTACCGAGCTTCTTACAACGGTCAAGCCGCGGGATTCCGCATAATCTGCGGCAAAGTTGGCTTGATAAACCGAGTTTGATTCGCTTGACGCATAAGCAATCCCGAGGGTTTGAAGGTCGGGTACAAACTCAAGAATCATGCCGATTTGGTCGCGAATCGGATTTAAATCGGACGCTCCGGTAACGTTTGTGCCGGGGCGTTCGTTGCTTTCGACAACGCCCGCGCCTACATAAGTTGTAATCGCCGAGCCGACAATGGGGATTGTGTCCGTTGCGGCAAACATCGTCTGAACCGTTGGCGTTGCTATGGCCAAAATTAAATCTACGTCGTTGTTCACAAATCTGTCGGCAATTGCGGACAATGCGTCGCGGTCGCCGAGGGGATTTTGAAAGTCGAACTGCGCCTCGACGCCGTAATACTCAAGAGCCGCGACAAATCCGTCGCGAGCCGCGTCAAGAGCGGGATGCGCGGTAATTTGGGCAACACCGATTTGGAAAACGCGGTCGCCGGTGTCGGCACCGGGTGTTTCGTCGGAGCAGGCCGCAAACCCGAAAATAAGCAGGCCGGCCAGCATGGTAAGTACAAGTCTTGCTTTGTTCATAGAACTTCAACTTCCTTTCAAATTGTAAGATTTTTCTAGCAATCGCGATTATACGCGCAAAAAAAACACACGTCAATGATTTTTGTGGTAAAATAAAATCGTTGATGTGTGTAAAGTTTATTTCCTTACGTTTCCTAACATCAACGATTTTGAATTTTGCAAAGATTGGTTCTTTTCTAATAATAGATTGCCTAAAAAGATTGCCGACGCAGAAACGGAGTGGCTTGAATGACGATGAAACAGTTGGAAACGCGGAGATATACGAACGCGGACTATGACAATTGGCCGGAAAATTTTCGGTGCGAACTGATTGACGGCGTGCCTTATCCGACTTACGGCTATGACAGGAATGGTGAGCCTTGTATGATGCCGGCGCCCGTCCCGGGGCATCAGGCCATATTGAGGGAATTGTTCGGGCGATTTTGGCATTTTTTGAAAGGCAGACGTTGTCAGGTTTTTCCTGCACCCACCACCGTGCGGATTGATTACGACGAAAACGGCGACACGGTTTTCGAACCGGACTTGGTCGTAATTTGCGACCGCTCGAAAATCGACAAGAAAAAAGGCTGCCTCGGCGCGCCCGACATGATAATCGAAATCCTGTCCCCCTCCACGCGAAAAAAGGACAAAATCTTCAAAAAACAAAAATATCAGCAACACGGCGTGCGGGAATACTGGATTGTTGACCCGGAGGCGCGGCTCGTTGACGTATATTTGCTCGTCGAAGGACGGTACACCGTAAACACCTACAGCGACGACGACACCGCGCCGGTTATGGTTTTGCCCGGCCTCGAGATAAATTTAACGGAAGTTTTCGCGGAACTGGATGAATTTGAAGATGAAAACGAATCGGAGGAATAACAAATGAGCGACAAACAAAACGAACACGACCTGAGCACCCTGCGCCACACCGCCGCGCACATCCTTGCGCAAGCGGTAAAACGCCTGTTTCCCGACGTAAAGTTAGCTATAGGCCCGTCGATTTCCGACGGATTTTACTATGACTTCGACACGAAAACGCCCTTCACGACGGAGGATTTAACGAAAATTGAAAAGGAAATGAAAAAAATCGTAAAGGAAAACTTGTCGACGGAGCAGTTCACTTTGCCGCGCGACGAAGCCTTTGCGTGGGCGGACTCGCAGGGCGAAACGTACAAGCGCGAGTTAATTGAAGGATTGCCCGAAAACGAAGCCGCCACATTTTACAAACAAGGCGATTTTACCGACCTTTGCGCCGGCCCACACATGCCGCGCACAAAGGATGTCCGCGCTTTTAAGCTAACATCAACGGCGGGCGCGTACTGGAGGGGCGACGAAAAAAACGCGATGCTTTCGCGGATTTACGGAACCGCGTTTTTCACAAAGGACGAGCTTACCGCGCATTTGGCGGCCGTCGAAGAAGCGAAAAAGCGCGACCATCGCAAGCTCGGCAAGGAAATGAAATTATTCACGTTTATGGATGAAGGGCCGGGTTTTCCGTTTTATTATCCAAAAGGCGTGACGCTGAAAAATAACTTAATCGAATACTGGCGGCGCGTACACAAAAAGTATGGCTATCAAGAAACCGCCACGCCGATTATGCTTGTAGGCGACCTGTGGCATCGCTCGGGACATTATGAAAAATACCGCGAAAACATGTACGCAACAAGCCTTGACGACACCGATTATTTTATAAAACCAATGAACTGCCCCGGCGGAATGTTGCTTTACAACACGGAGCTACACTCATACAAAGAGTTTCCACTGCGAATGGCGGAACTCGGCATAATTCACCGCGCCGAAAAATCCGGCGCACTGCACGGGCTTGCGCGGGCAAGGCTTTTCACGCAGGACGACGCGCATATTTACATGACGCACGAGCAGGCAAAGGAAGAAATCATCGGCGTAATAAAGCTGTTCGAGGAAGTTTACGCGGCGTTCGGTTTGGATGATTTTAAATTCGAGCTTTCGACACGTCCGGAAAATTCCATCGGCACCGAGGAAGACTGGGAACTTTCAACCAACGCGCTTCGCAACGCCCTCGATGAACTCGGTCGCGAGTACGTAATCAACGAAGGCGACGGCGCGTTTTACGGTCCGAAAATCGACTTTCATATAAAAGATTGCATGGGACGCAGTTTCCAATGCGGTACAATTCAATTCGACATGCAAATGCCCGAGCGTTTTGATTTAACATACGTCGGCAGTGACGGACAAAAGCACCGCCCCGTTATGATACATCGCGCTTGTTTCGGAAGCATCGAACGTTTCCTTGCAATTCTAATCGAACACTGCGCGGGATGGTTTCCGTTTTGGCTCACGCCCGTACAAATCATGGTAATCCCCATAGCCGAACGCCATCAAGACGCCGCGAAAGATGTTCTCGCACAACTTAACGCCGCGGGTCTCCGCGCTGAAGTTGACCTCCGCAACGAAAAAATGGGCTTCAAAATCCGCGAGGCACAGCTTTCAAAAATCCCCGTAATGCTAATTTTAGGCGACAACGAAATAGAGCAAAACCTGGTATCCGTCCGAAGCCGCGCAAACGGCGACGAAGGGCAGAAAGACCTGGCGACCTGCATCGAAAAATGGCTGGAAGAATCGAGAAAGACTTAGCGGCCTGTATTCAGATTTGATTGGGAGCGTCGGCAATTTGAAATAGTTTTTTTGTAATGGTGGAGGCTTTAAATGAAAACAAAACGCATGGCGCAAATTAACGCGGGGATTTTTGCGTTGGTTTTCGCGATTATTTTATTCCTTGTGTGGATTACAGTTAACGACGTCGCAAGCCGCGCGTCCTACAGGCTTGCCCAAGCCCACGCGCGTGAAACGATGGGCAATTTTATGGCGCAAATCGGCGGAGATTTGGCACTTTTGCAATACGTGGCAAGCTCGGATGCGGTTCGCGAATGGTTTGCAGACGAGGCCGACGAAGGAAAACGCCGCGACGCCTTCGACGAGCTTTTGCGCATTGCCGACCGCTTTCAAAGCACGGATTTTTACATCGGAATCGCCGCGTCGCTAAACGAATACACTTTTGATTTAACCACGACCATCGACGGGTTTGTGCCATACGAACAAATGTCACGAGACGACCCGCGCGATGCGTGGTTTTTTACGTTGCTTGAAGCAGAAAACGAGTATCTTTTTAACATCGACATCGACAAAATCGAGGAAAGATGGCGGATTTGGATAAATCACGAAGTCGTTCGGAACGGCGAAACCGTCGGCGTTTTGTGTGCGTCGTTCAGGCTTGACGATATCCTCATCGGCATGTTCGGAGACCACGGCAACGACGACAGGCTCGCCTACATCGTTGACAGGTACGGATATATCCATATTGGAAGCACAGAGCTTGTCCTTTTCTTTGAACTTGACGAAGAAAACGTCCGCGTAACCGACAGAAATGCCGAGCTCGGGGCGGCGGTTGCTGATTTTGTTGCCGAAAACGGGCCGCTTTTCGATGGAAATATGCTCGCCATTGTCCCGCTTCGAACCGGCGATTACTCCATCGCCGCGATTTCCGCGATTCCAAGCTCCGACTGGATGCTGGTTACAATGTACACAAGCAGCGCGATTTTCAGCACGTGGGACATGGTTCCGATAATCGTTGTTTTCGCGATAATTTCCGTGATTATCATGTACATGTTTATAAAACTGAGCGCGTTTCAGGCGCGGGGATATCAGCAACAGGCGTTGGAAAAATCAAAAATGCTACTGGAAACATCGCCCATGCTTATTGAAATTTGGGACGAAAAATTGAATTTCATGGAGTGCAACACGCAGCTTTTAAAAATGTTCGGGCTTTCAAGCAAGGAAGAATATATCGAACGTTACGTTGAGTTTATCCCGGAATTCCAGCCCTGCGGCACAGATTCCCAAATAAAAGGACTCGAAAATACAAAAAAAGCACTGGAAGACGGATTTATCCGCTACGAATGGATGCGTCGCTTACCGAACGGCGAGGAATTGCCCGTCGAAGTCACATCGTTTTACATCGAGCGCGACGGCGTAAAACAGCTCGTTGCCTACAACCACGACCTGCGCCCGATTAAAGCCGCCATGAAGCGCGAACGAGAGCTTGAGGAGCAACTTGAAAAGCAGGAATTGGACGAGCGAATTCGGCTGGCATTTGACGCCGCGCCGATGTGCATCTCGTGGTACAGCGCGGAAGGAAAGTTGCTTCGCTGTAATAACGAGGCCCTGAACATGTTCGGATATTCAACCGAGGAAGCCCTGATAGATACGGTTAACGAGCGATTTTGGAACTTTTTCCCGCATTACCAGCCCTGCGGAACCCCAACTATTGAAATGATGAACGAAATGTTCAAGACGGCGGAAGTAAAGGGGCGCATCACGTTTGATTTCACGCATTTAACCATAAGCGGACAGGATTTGCCGACGGAAGTTACCCTTGTACGGGTTGACCATTTTGACACGTATATTTTTATCGCCTATATCCGTGACTTGCGGCAAATTCGCCAGCTCGAACAAGAACGCATCGAAGCCCTCGAAGAAAGCAACCGCGCAAAAAGCCGATTCCTTGCCCGAATGTCGCACGAAATTCGCACGCCGCTTACGGCGGTAATGGGAATTTCCGAAGTGCGGCTTCGCAAAAACGATATGTCGCCCGACGTAAAAGACGGGCTTATGAAAATCTACAGCTCGTCGAAAACTCTCCTCTCCATCGTCAACGATATTTTGGATTTTTCAAAAATCGAATCGGGCAAAATGCCGATTGTGAATCAAAAATACGATGTGGCAAGCCTTGTTGCCGACGCCGCGCAGTTGCACCTTGTGTATTTGCATGACAAGCCCGTTTCGTTTGATATGCGGGTTGACGAAAACTTGCCGCTGTATTTGGTCGGAGACGTTTTGCGCATCAGGCAAATTATTAACAACTTGCTTACAAACGCGTTTAAATACACCGAAACAGGCACCGTCACCCTTTCAATTTACGCCGGAAACCCGGTCGGCAGGCACGTCACGATAAATATTACGATAAAAGATACCGGTGCCGGCATGACAAAAGAACAAATCGAATCCCTTATGCACGAAAACGAATACACACGCCTGCACGAGCAGGAAAAACCCTTCGTAAGCGGCACGGGGCTTGGAATCCCCATTGTTTTAAGTTTGGCTGATATGATGGGCGCGAAATTGGATATAAAAAGCAAGCCCGGCGAGGGCACAGAAATAACCGTCGCAATCAAGCAAGAAATTGTCGGCACAGACATTCTCGGCCCGAAACTTGCCGCCGATTTGCAAAATTTTGAACTAAAAACTTGCGAGTGCGAACTCACTTTTGTGCCCGACGAAATCCCGCACGGGCGCGTGCTTGTTGTTGACGATGTTGACACGAATTTATATGTAGCCGAAGCGATGCTTGAATCTTTCGGTTTGGATGTTGAAGTTTGCGAAAGGGCGCAGGACGCCATCGACAAGATAAGAAACGGCAACACATACGACATCGTTTTCATGGACCATATGATGCCCGACATGGACGGAATCGCCGCCGTAAAAATCCTGCGCGAAATAAATTACACGCGCCCGATAATCGCCTTTACCGCAAACGCCGTAAAGGGGCAGGACGAAATGTTTATGCAAAACGGCTTCGACGGGTTTATGTCAAAGCCGATTGATATAAAGGTTCTAAACGCCTGTCTTGTGCGGTTTGTGAGGGGTTAGACCGATCGGAATAAATCGATAATGTTAGGGCGTGTTGCCACTAACCAAGGAAAAAAGAGTCGGCGAGTGACACTCGCCGACTCTTTTTTGCAAAATGAACAAAAGGGCGGGTGTCAAGTTTTTTTGTTGCCCGGGAAATGCGCCCTACACCAAGGTTGACAATAACGCCTCAATCACGTAGATTATCCTTGCTAAAAAAATCTAAAAGGAGCGAAAAATGAAAAAAATTAAACTGATTTTAGCCGCAATGCTTGTGTGTGCGATGAGCTTGGCGGGCCTTAGCGCATGTTCGCAGGACACTGCCCCGTATGAGTTTACCGTCGGAATCCTGTCGGGTGCGCAAATTCCCGCGTTTGAGCTGGGAACGCCCGGGTTTCAAAATCGCCTGACCGAACTTGTGGAAGCCGAAGGGCATCAGGTGCGCTTTATTTATCAAAATGCCGCAGGCGACCCCGCAATGTCCACAACAATTGCCAACACCTTCGCCGCGCAAAATGTCAATCTAATCTTCTCCCTCGGAACAAGCGCGTCGCAACAGGCGTTGCCGGTTGCCGACGCCGCGAACATACCCTTGGTTTACGGCATAATTACCGACCCTGTCGGCGCGGGGCTTGTTACATCCATGTCAACCGGTGCCTCCAGCGCATTGCCGATGGAAACGCAAGTTGATTTGCTGGAAGAATTGCTCGGAAGCGGGTTGGACGCAGAAAACCGCGTGGCATTTTTGTTCACAACCGACGAGGCAAACTCGGTTGCCTCTCTCGAGCGTTTGCAAGCGGCTGCGCCCGCGGACACCATCGTGCCCTTCGGAATCCCGGCAGCCGGTTTGGAACATCTGACACAACACTTCATTAACATAGCCGCCGACCCAACAATTCGCGCAATTTACATCCCGCAAGACAATCAAATCACGGGACAAATGCAAATGGTGCAAAACTTGAATCGCAGTCAAAACCCCGACCGTCGCCTGCCCGTAGTCGTTGCCGACTTGCCGATTGTCGAAGAAGGCGCAGTCGCGTCCCTGTCCGTTGACTTCGAAGCAAACGGCTCTGCCGCCGCAGATATCGCCTTCGGCATCCTGATGTTCGACAGATGGCCGGCAAATTTCTATTCCCCCACCGCCGCGTCTTTGTCACTTTATGTAAACACAACGGAAGCCGAGGCTTTAGGGTTCGAAATTCCAAGTTCGATGCTTGACCGCGCAAGCAGAACGTTTTAAAAATTTTTCAGCCGTCCCGGTTAGTTTCTGATGTCCTTCCGAAACGAAACTAACCAGGGCGGATTTTAAGGGAGTAAAGTTTATTTTCAATCACTCCCTAATTGAAAAAGGGATGTTAATGACAGCAGATACTTTTCTAACCAGCATGTATGGCAGCTTGGGGCAAGGATTATTGTATGCGCCTGTTGTTATAGGCGTTTTTATGTCGTTGCGGATTATGAAAAAGCCGGATTTGACCGTTGAGGGTACGTTTGCTTTCGGGGCCGTTATTGCGATGACGATGCTTCATAATGGCGCGCATTTTATGGCGGCGTTGGTTGTCGCGCTTATTGGCGGAGGGATTGCAGGGCTTGCGACCGCGCTTATTCACACGAAGCTGAAAATCGACGGGATTATTTCGGGACTTCTTGTGACGATGGCGTTGTTTTCCGTCAATTTGTTTGTGATGGGGAGGAGCAATATTACTGCCCCGATTGATACTTTTATTTTCGCACCCGTTAGGGATTCTTTAGAGCAGACCGGGGTGCAACGTTTTAACGCGCTTTTGATTTCGTACATAATAATTGGGGCGATTGCCCTTGCGCTTGTTATCACGTTTTTGTATTTTTTGTACAAGACGATGCTTGGGCTTTCAATTCGCGCCACGGGCGATAACGAGCGGATGGCTTGTTCGATTGGTATCAGCACGGACGCACGCAAAATTACATCGCTTGTTATTTCAAACTCGATTACCGGGCTTGCGGGCGCGCTTGTTGCGCAACAACAAAGCGGCGCGAATGTCGAATCCGGCTCGGGCGTCTTGATTATCGGGCTTGCGTCTCTCGTAATCGGCGAGATTATTACGCCCAAAAACGCGAGCATTTTAACGCGCTTATTGTTCCTCTCCCTCGGTTCCTTCATATATTTTACCTGCATTTCACTTGTGATAATTTCCGGGCTTCTCGGGCCGGAATGGACGCGGCTTTTGACCGCCGTTTTGGCTTTGGTCGCGCTGTGCGTGCCGAAGCTCAAGGAAATCAGGTTTAAGCGGCGGGAGGCACTGGGATGATTTCACTGAAAAATATCGCGCAGGAATTTGATAACGGCATTGAAAAAAATCATGTGCTTAAGTGCATAAATTTGGACATTCCCGAAGGCGAATTTGTCACGGTTATCGGCGGAAACGGCGCCGGAAAAAGTACGCTTTTTAATGTAATAAACGGCAATTTACGCCCGACATCGGGGGCAATTTTTATCGACGGCAAGGACGTTGTGCGAAAAAGCCACAGTGCGCGCGCGGCGTTAATTTCCCGCGTTTATCAGGACCCGAATTTTGGTGTTTGCCCCGAGCTGACCATTGCGGAAAATATGGCTTTGGCGAATTCGCGCGGCAATTGGAAATGGCTGAGCTGGGCAATTCGCAAGAGGGATGTCGCTTTTTTTGAGCAGAAATTGGCGGAATTCGATTTGGGGCTTGAAACGATGTTGCGCAAAAAAGCCTCTCTTTTGTCGGGAGGCCAGCGTCAAGTTTTAACGCTTCTTATGGCGACTTTGCAGAAACCCAAATTGCTGCTTTTGGACGAACACACGGCGGCACTCGACCCGAAAATCGCCAAACAGGTCATGGGTATAACGAAAAATTTGGTCGAGGAGCAAAAAATTACAACGATTATGATTTCGCACAATATGAGCGACGCGATTGCGTACGGCGACAGGCTTATCATGCTTGCCGGCGGCGAAATTGTTATGGATGTTACGGGCGCGGAAAAATCGTCGCTTACACCTGCGGAGCTTATAACGCTTTTTGAGTCGTAGTGCATGTTTTTTACAAATTCGGCATATTAAAAAAGTGTGAAAACATTTCCGGTTGACCGAACCGGAAATACATGCGATATTTGATACATATACGCCGTGGAGGTCGAAAAATGAGGCATGTTCCTAACGCATTGTCCGTTTCGCGGATAATTTTGACTTTGTTATTATTTTTTTTGTCGTTGATTTTAACGGACTTTGTTCTGTCTCCGAATTTTCTTATGATTTATGCGGTTATCGGGTTAACCGATTTTTTTGACGGTCTTATTGCTCGGAGATTCAACGTTGCGTCGCAACTTGGCGCGAATATTGACGGGATTGCGGATTATATTTTGATTTTCGTCGCGCTTATAATTATTGTGCCTCATCTTGAGCTGAACGCGCTTTCCCGTGCGCTTATTGTGGGGTTTGTCGCGCTGAAATGCGTCGGCGTTATCGTCGGATACATACATTACGGGCAGCTTATGATGATGCACACTTTTGCGGGTAAAATCGCGGGATTGCTGGCTCTTTCCGTACCGTTTGTGTTATATGTAACTAAGGAATTGCCCACCAATAAACTTTACACATTCCTTGTCTTTTTGCCGAAAGTCTGCGTCACGAAAAACCTTGCGTGCCTCCAGCACGCGGCGG
>JGI24703J35330_11748479_pt1 | contig 17229 bp, 18 predicted proteins | sample TergutNt197P1_FD_35330 | JGI IMG/M metagenome (IMG submission 35330) | reverse complement strand
GAAGGCTTACGTCTATTGGGTATTGAGGCACCGGAAGAAATCTAATAAAACCGACATCTTAGCATCTTAACTAGGGCTGAGATATCGGTTTTTTAAAATATGTATTTTGACTTCGCAATTCACTACTTGAACCCTCATATTATTGCTTTTACTGTAAAACAGAGAACGCTTTCTTATATGAGATTGGAGCTTCAACAGAAGAAATAGTCGATTTTTGAAGTGAAAAGTGGTAAAATATAAGGTTAAGAAAACTATATATCTGCTTATATGTTTAATCAAATTATAACTTTAATTTAGTAGAAGGATGGTGTAAGCTATGAAGCGTTATACAGCAATCAGTTTATTTGCAGGGGTTGGTGGCATTGACTTAGGATTTGAACAGACAGGAAAAGTCACTACAGTCTGGGCTAATGAATTTGATAAAAATGCCTCTATTACGTTCAAAGCTAATCACAAAATGCAATTGCATGTTGATGATATTCATACTGTGGATAAAACTAAACTCCCAAAAGTAGATATTGTACTCTCTAGCTTTCCCTGTCAGGCATTTTCAATCGCAGGCTATAGAAAAGGATTTGATGATGAAAGAGGAAATTTATTTTTTGAAACGCTTGATGTCATAAAAGCTACAAAGCCAGAAGTTGTTTTTTTAGAGAATGTCAAAAACCTTTTAACACATGATGACGGAAATACTTTTACGGTTATTTATGAAGCATTAGAACAAAATGGATATTACGTCGAAACCGACGTTTTGAATGCTAAAGATTATGGGAATATTCCACAAACCAGAGAAAGAATTTATATAGTCGGTTTCAAAGATGAAAATGTCCGCAACAGATTTCAATTTCCCAAAGAAATTGAGCTTACAACGAAATTATCTGATGTCATAGACTTTGATACTAAAGTTGAGGATAAATATTACTATATTGCCAAAAAGCAAAAATTCTATGATCAATTAGAAGAAGTTATAATTTCTCAGAATACCATTGTAATGGTAGCTTGAAATAGCTTGAAATGATAGACATTATCAGCAAATCACTGTATAATATGAGTAGAGATGTGCTACGATAATATAGAACAATACATTAACAAAATTAAGGTGGTGAATGCGGAAATGGTTGGTATACATATTGCTAATTTTTCTAATCGTGCTAGACTAAGAAGGGCAATCGAAGGAAAAGATGTAATTCTAAGAGGTGTTTCGGCACTAGAATACATGGAAAAATTTGTTGGTTATATGGCTGAAACTGATGTTGAGGTTTATACTAAAGAAGAGAATATAGGTGAGTCTTTTGACATTCGTGTTTTAGAATGCTTTGAAAGTATTGATTATTTTCAAGATGGTCATGTTCGTTGTGCGACATTTAATCAAGTTGTGAATGATATGTTAAGCGAATTTGACACAATGGATGATGTAGCACTAGCAGAGGCATTATCAGAGTATTACGAAGAAACAGGAAGCTTTGAAGGATTGAACATTGAACCACAGTATATGGGGAATTTTATTGAAATGATGGATTGGGCGAGGGAATATCATTATGGAGGCTAACATGACAAAAGAAAGCATGATGTATGAAATACTCGCAAGAATTTCTAGTACAGAGGCTCCTTTGATTTTCAAAGGAGCTTTAATTACAAAGTTAATCTTGAAAGAGAAGGAGTTTAACCAGTTAGAGCGAATGACAAAAGACATCGATGCTAACTGGATTGGGACACCACCGACGCTAGATGAGCTTGTTAATATTATCAAAGAGGCAATGGGTGATTTATGCAATGCGTACACCGTGGTTGGCAGCAGAGAGCATAGCGAAAATAAAACTGCTGGTATCAGGTTTTTAAGTAAAGAAAATGAGCGCCTGTTTACTATGGATGTAAATATAAATCCCGTTATGAGTGGCGTTAGAACTTATTTAAATTACTGTTTCACTGCATCTGTGACCTCAAAACTATCGAAAAACTCATAAAATCTTAATTCTTCGATAGTAAATTGCCGTTTCACTTCATCTGAAACCTCAAAACTATCGAAAAACTCATGAAATCTCAATTCTTCGATAGTAAATTACTGTTTCACTGCATCTGTGATTTCAAAACTATCGAAAAACTCATGAAATTTCAATTCTTCGATAGTAAATTACTGTTTCACTTCATCTGTGACCTCAAAACTATCGAAAAACTGATGAAAGATATCAGAGAGGCTTTTGTCCAGATTAAAGGCAACCCCAATGCATTCAGTCGTTTTGATTACGAAAAAGAATTAAAACATGAATATCGCAAGAAAGTTGTAAATGGTTATGTGATTCTATACTGGATAGATGAAAAAACTAAAGTGGTAACAGTCTCGTTTATCTTCCACACTAAAATGAACTACAGAACACGTCTTCTTTAGGATTTTGAAAAGTAGCCATTTGGGTACTTTTTTCATATACTAATAAGACATCAAAAAGGGGGAAAAGACATGCCGTATATCGTAGTAGATCCTGGTCACGGTGGGTGTAATTTGCGGTAAGAAACAGACTAATTTATGAAGAAAGGCATTGCTACATCTACGAGTATATTTTAATGAATGACCATGCGGGGATGGTTTTTTATTTTGCACCGAAAGTGGACTTTTCGACTTATATCCATAGTAAAATAAGCGGATATGTGATAAAATATTAGCAACATAAATACGTTAGAACCAGCCTGATGGTAATGTCGGTGGGTTCCGTGGAAAGGGAAAGAAATCATGGAACAATTGAACTATAACATTGAAGATAAATTGGTCGAAAAAAGTATCGAAGCATTTATCCTCGGATTAGAAGTATACAACAAGCCCACGATTAAGTATCGAATCGAGGGGTTTTCATTTTTCATTGTTAATGCTTGGGAACTCATGTTGAAAGCAAAAATGCTGAAAGATGGAAAAAGCATTTATTTTAAAGATAATCCCAGTCGGACGCTGAGCATTGAAAATGTGATTAACGAGGTTTATCCTAACAAAACGCAACCTTTACGAATTAATCTTGAAAAAATAATTGTGCTCAGAAATACAAGCACGCACTTTATAACAGAGGATTATGAAACAGTCTATGCCCCTTTATTTCAAGCAAATGTTTTACTATTTTCTGAACAGCTACAAAAATTTCATAATCACGATATAACGGGTGATATTGCTCAGAATTTTTTAACTCTATCTGCTAACATGGAACCTTTGACAAATGAACAGATTAAGATGAAGTATCCAGCGGAGATCGCAACAAAATTGCTTTTTCAAAAAAACGACATCCAAATTACAAGTGAGTTACATGATTCTGAGAAATTCTCTATTCCAATTAAACATAATCTCTATCAAGTAAAATCAAAGGGAACATCTGATTTTACCTTCAAAATTGAAAAAGATGGCGAAACTCCCGTTAACATCGTCACAAAATATAAAGATCCTTCTGAAACGCATAAGTTCTCTCATGATAATTTGATCATTGAAATTGAGAAAAGATTGAAAAAACAAGAAATAGATTTTAGCTATATGACTGTAGCGGGAGAAAAAAGAGTATTCAATGGCTACTCACTCGGATTTTTCATAAAGTTCTATGATGTGAAAAGTAATGAAAAGTTTGCATTTAAGCATGTCATTGGGAAAAGTGAAACCTATACTTATTCACAACAGTTTGCAGAATTCGTTGTTGATGAGATCAAAAAAGCCCCTCAGACAATTGTTGAGAAGCTGAAAAAGGCAAATAAAAAAAGATAACCCCAGGCACATAGGAATGCTCAAGCCTTAGGCTCTACCCCATTCTGGGACCCAGCGTTTATCCGTCACGAGTTATCTTAATGCGTAAAGTATACCACAAAAGAGGACAGATTGTCAATCCTGCCACGGTATACTTTAATAGGTTATGCGAGATGTTGAAAACTATGCAAGCGTAAATTTTGTACATGGAAATTTAACTACAGAAGTCTACTTACTTTTGAGCGGTAGGCTTTTTCTGTACGCCTAAAAACAGCAAAGCAACTAGTATGAAAATTGCTACCGTATCGACAACCAAAATTGTGAAGTCACCACTTAAAATTGTAAACAGTGAAATGATCCCCCAACGAGCAAGTAGAAGTGAAATTAGTAACCATGCTGTGAACTTAACCTTCTCCATATTTTTTTGAAACGCCATGACAATCAGTGTCAGTCCAAGTACAAAGTTTTCCACACCTATTATATGAAAAGTCATCACCTCGCTCAAGCTATTTAGTGTGCGTGGTATTTCCATCAGGATAATCAGCAAGCCAATAATTAAATAGTAGTTATTTCTTTTCATGACTGCTCCCCCTTAATTCGCTCAAATAAGCCAAGAATTAAAGCATTAACTTCATTTCTAGCTTCCTCATCGCTACATTGGTTCGGAGTATTCAAAACTTTGTCCATCAATGTTATCAACGTTTGGAAATTTTCAATTTTCTCTTGATATTGCCGTTTCTTACCCTCGAGTAGATTAGCAACATTTTGTTCGTTATCAACGCCACTTTGCTTAAATTCAGCAAATAACTTAATCTCTGCCAAACTAAAATCCGCATACTTCATCACTTCAATGTATTGCAGATTAAACAGGTCAACTTCTGAGTAATACCTGTAGCCATTGTCCTCCCGCTTCGGACTTAGCACGCCAATTTCATCATAGTACCTCAACGTGTGTGTTGATAAACTTAATAATTCTGCAGTTTCTTTAATCGTATATTTCTTCATTTCATCATGGCACCTTTCATAACTGCTAGTAGTATAACATTAGAGTAGGCTCGAATGTCAACAAATAATTTAAAAGATTTTAAAATGTATATTGAAAAAAATTTTAAATCGTTATAACATTGTCATATCAACAAATTTAGGAGTGAACACGATGGAATATACGATTGAAAAAATACCCCCTCAGCCAATTCTCTATATGCGAAGAACTGGGGTCTATGGAGCTGACAATTTTAAACTTATGATAGCATTGAAAGAGTGGGCAAGCTTGAAAGATTTATTTATAGATAGTATCATTTACGGCATCGCACATGATGATGAACAAACACCACCAGAAAAATGTCGTTACGATGTCGCTTTGGTTACTAATTCGCTCCATTTAGCGGGTGGGAGAGTAAAGCAAGGAGAAATACCAGCTGGAAAATACGCTGTTTTTATAATTGAACATACTGCAGAAGCGGTGCAAAATTTCTGGGCTTCAATTGTTTTAACGTTACAAATCGAACAACTGGAATGGGATAACACAAAACCTATTTTAGAACGTTATAAGTATGATTTAGTTGAAGATGGGCTTTGTGAGTTCTGTGTTCCGATTTTGTAGTAAATTTTGTTGTCGAGATTATTAGCTAGTCAATAGCACTTGATTCTCATTTCTTGTATAATGTGTAAAACACGTATTTTCACACCTAACTTTTAAAGTAATTGCTTTGGAAGATTAATGTTCTCGGCATTCGGAAACTTATCTTTAAAAGATTCAACTTCGCTATCTAAGAGGAGGCGTACACACCTCAATGATTTTTTCGCCCTTGAACAAGCAACATATATTAATTTTTGAGAATTTTTCCATCTTTCTACTTTTTGTGTTGCTCGCTCAGCATTATATAAAGTCGAGAAGTCGTATTCATTCCAAAAGTATTCTTCCATTACCACAACAACGGATTCAATACTTGATCCTTTTGTTTTATGCATTGTTATATAACCAGAATTTTCATTCAAATAGTTTGTATAGTTAAGCACCTCTGAAAATTTTATTGAATCTGAAAAAAGAGTATCTACAAAAACTTCTTTTTTATAAAGATTTTTATAATCATTAAACTCTTCTTCTGATTTCACATCGAAAGAATCCTTTATTTTGCTATACGTATTTAACCCAGCTAAGATTTTTTCTTTAAATTCTTGATATTTAACATCGCATGACAAATCACTCTTAAGCTTTTCGTTCGAAGAAAAGATATTTTGACATGTTTCTGTAGGCTTTATGAGTTTATTATCTACTGCGAATTGAAATGCTTGAGATAAAGACAAATCAGTATCAGTTAGTAGTTTTTCAATAATTTTTTGAAGCTTACTCTTATCTTTAAGGTTTTGAAGTGAATATCCTCCTACTCGAATAGCTTTGATAATCGGATTGTAGTTGTTTTCAATATATAAATTGCAAATGTTACAGATATCCAGTATTTGGATACGACTTAAATACTCTTCTATTCTCTCTTTAACATCAAGATATCTGTCATCAAACACCTTGTATAACTGCTTAAAGCCTTCTTTCTCAGCAATTGCTTTATTGGTTAGCATCAAGGTTTTAGCGTTCTCACAATCTTTTTTTGCTTCATTTATCAAAAAGTCAATTTTACGAAAATACTCTTCTTTCTCCTCGAGTGGGCTAACTGCCGTGGGACGACTATCACAAATACCATAAAGAATTCTCACATCACCGTGTCTAGCTGTTTCTTTTTCAATTTCACCATTAGCAAGCCTAGCCAGTGCCACCTCTTGTTCTATATCATCTAAACGCAAATCGTTGATTATATCAAGCACTTCATACGAGCAACGATAATTGTCAGCTTTCGGAACAAAATATAAATCCCCCGCCTCCACATATTTATCGACACTTCCAATACCATCTGAATAAATTGCTTGCATAGAGTCACCAAACAAGCACAATGTTAATTTTTGATGAATTTCTTCATCTTCACTCGTTATTAATTCTAATAAATCACTAACCACTTCTTGTCTTGTATCTTGATACTCATCAATGAAAATATAATCAAATTTATCTTTTACAATCTTGCCTAGAGTAGGGTAAGTTTTAAATAATAGATGTGTTATGGTTAGCAAGCCATCATGACCATAGCTTAAATCTTTTAGGCTATCAAAATTAGTTTCATTATATTTAATTTTCATGTACTCCATCGATTTGATTGATGTCTTAATGTGTTGATTCAGACTTTCTATTTTCTGATTCAACTCGGCGTTATATGAAGCAGGATCTTTATCGTATTCTCTTTTGCTAGCCACTTTATCGGCGTTGTCTTTTTTTACTGAATACAACTTTTTCGCAAACTTACTGTAAATCTTTTTATAGCGGTCATGTTCTGTTTTTTTATATTCCTTCTCATTATCGGTATTCTCATCAAATTCTAATCGTTCCATTAGGGGAACTATAAATAACTCTGAAATAACACTGTGTATGTTCTTTTTGTAGTTTTTAATTAAGCTATGCAGAAAAGAATGAATAGTGCTCACATGATATCTATTTCCAATACGTTCTTGGATTTCATGAACAGCATTATTTGTATGAGTGATACATATCACACGTGCAGACGGATTAGCCTTAGATAAATAGACCAACAAATCTTTAACAGTTTCTGTTTTCCCACTACCCGCCCCACCTTGTAAAACAAAGCTTTGATTTTCATCTAAATGATTTTTACATACTGCTAGCGGATCTATTTTTCTTGAAGCCATTTTAAGCCCTCCTTAATGTAAGAAGGCATTTTCCATTCCTTTTCATTAGCATGTGCTAAAAAAAGCAATGATGAAGCGAAGTCTGATTTCTTTGCAATCACATTTTCCGATAAAGTATACATATCAAGTTCTTCTTCAAAACTTTCTAGTTTTTCTAATCCCCAAATTTTTTGGCACTCATTTTTTATTTCATCAAAATTTATGTTTATAAATGCGTCTTCGAAAGTTCGTGCATGATAATTATTTTCTAACTTTTGATAAGCTACATGAATATAATCATTTGTACAAGTTAGACTATTATCAATTAGTTTTTTTAACCACTTCGAAAAATCCTCTTTTGAAACCTTGATATCAGGAGCATTAAGATAATATTTAATAGTTTGATTACTAGTATTATCAGGTGATTTTTGAACAGGATGAGCTTTATATCGTGAGTCATTTAACTTAGTAGTGTCTATATCCGTTATGATAAGAGTCGGTATTTTTAAAAACTCAAGAAAGTGCTTAAACACTTTAGCATTAGCACCAGCTTGTAAGGTTGACACATTTTGTGATGCTAGTGGGATGTAGGTTGGTTTTTCTTTGGGATTGTTTATTAAATGTTCTTTCTCAGCCTTGAGCTTTTCTCCATCATATTTCGATATGAAATAAGGCATTAGCATGCTTTCCGAGATTCCTTCGATAAATATAGCTTTATCAGCAAAGAACAGTTCTGAAGACTCAATACTTAAGTATTGTTGAAGGAACTGAAATTCTTTTGTCTCATCCTGATATTTTTCACTTAAATCTTTATGAAAATTTTTTATAGCAACATTGCTATATCCATCTTTACTTTTTTCAGTTAACATATATCTTATGTTTTTGAATGGATGATGAGCTACAATATGAGAAGAATGAGTTGTTATAATTGCTTGTGCTCCTGACATATTTTCTATAATTTCACTAATTTTTCTTGCAAAAATATATTGAAGTTGAGGATGTGTATGTGCCTCTGGTTCTTCTATAAAAAGCAATTTAATATCTTTGTTGTTAGCAGTAAAGCTACTCTTTGTCATCTCAATGTTAAGTAAGAGATATAAAATATTCATATGACCTAGTCCATTAAGATATTCTGGGAGCTGTTCTTTGAAACTTCCGTGAGTTACTTCTGATGAGTCATTTAATATTTCATGAGTTTTTAGATTAGAAATAACCTTGAGTGTATCTAAGCCCAGAAAATCTTTTGCGTTACTAAGGAAACCATCAAAAAACTCATTATAGCTATCATTTAAACTTGTATCCATATTGTCTATAAGTTGATTAATGGTTTCAAATTTATCAGGAGTATTAATGTTTTCGTTATTAAAATAGCTCGTAGCTAAACCAGAAAGGACTTTGGTTCCACCTTTTTCTTCTGAGCTTGAAACACTTCTTTTAGCATGAATTATTTCAAAATCAATAAGCTTTTTAACATCTTTGAGATCTTTTCTTATTAACCGATATCTATTTTCAACTTCAATATCCTCTCTGTCATTAAATATATAGATTTTCGTATCTAGATAGTTGCTAAGATATTTTGAAATATATTTTTCTTTCGATATATTTTTTGATGATTGGATGGATTCTAGCAGTTTGTCTTTGCTAATAGAGCATTCAAAAAGTATATTAATATCTCTTTTTTCTGGATCCAGATCCATGATAAACTCTGATAGATGACAAAGGTTGTCGTTTTCCGTATACTCAATATTCAGTATAAGTTTAATTGATAATTCAGCTTCAACAGTATCATTGTCTATAGCTAAGAGTGCCTCCCTTTTGCACAACGAAAAATCATTGAAATCAAATTTTGAATTACTCATAAACTTCTCAATCAAAACAAAAAATGAAGTCTTGCCACTATTGTTTCTACCGATCAATAAACAAAGATCATCTTTAAAATCGAGTGTTGAATCGGACAGTATTCTGAAATTCTGAACACATATTTTATTTACGTACATAGCTTGCCTCCTAGTGAAATTTATTTTTTCATATCCTTTAGCTGGTTTATTTTAACTTTAAATATTTTGAATTAAGTCTTTTTAGGAATTTTGTATTCTCCTCTTCTTCAACGCTTAATACCGTTAAATCTGTAGGTAATTTGTTTAGCTTTATAAACATAGAGCTTATTATATCTAAATCTTTCATTATGGTATTTGAGTATTCTGAATAGATCAGCAATATATCAATATCGTTTGGGGCTTTTTCGGTATTCAATACAGACCCGAACAAGTAAATATTGGTAAAGGAATTAAACAACTCTATATGTTGATTCATTAGGTAAGAAATATTATTGATTGCGTCTGAGTTCATTAATGTATACATAAAAACCCTCCATATCTAGTAGGGTTACATCTAACGTCTTTGCAAAACTATGTGCTTCCTTTGAAATACAGGAACTACCATTCCAATTATGCAAATTTACAATAACGCTATTGGATTCCGGCGATAACTGGATCAACGCGACTTTGCTCAAACAATATTCATAAATAAATATGATCTTAATGTTATTTACCAAAACTTCTCTTAAGTTATTATAGTTCAAAAGCTCAAACATTAAATTTCTAGACCTTATGTACTTCAAGGCAAAGTTAAGGCTTTCTAATCGAACTTTTGTTTTTTTAAAGCAATTGTAATCAAAATAAAGTTGCCTTAATCTAGGTGCATCATCTAAAAAAACTAAAGCCGAATTTCCTTCTTCATTCAAGTGAATACAAGGATCATCATTTCCAATATATACGCCCTTAAGGTTCCCTTCATTTTGTAATTTAGTTATTAATGCTTCTAACGATTCCACCGAAGGTAAAACAAAATCTTTAACTGAAGATACTCCAAACATAGAGTTTATTTTTTTTGGAAATAAGACAGACCTATGTTTTTCTTCTTCAATCCGAGTGGCTTCAAATTCATCAATGTGGATTAAAAATTTATGGATCAGTTCTAAATTGGAATAGTCTTTATTCGAATGTCTTTGAATTAGATGAAAATTATTTTCTAAGATTTTTTTTAACTTTTTGTTATTTGCTAACACTTTACCTTCAAACTTATTCCATAGTTCCTTTTTATCATTTAAATAGTAGTTTTCATAAATAGTTTGATTTTCTAAAAGTAAGGGGGCTACATTATTGCGTAAATCGTTAAACGTTGCATACTTCTCACTAAAAAGTCTATCAAATTCCTGTTTTCTAATCTGTTTCCACACTTTAACTTCATCTGAACTAAATGCAGAGTTTTTATCAAAATCTGTGTGGCAATTTGGACATAAAACAATTAAGTTCTCAAATGAATTATCCATTGTCTTACAGAAAGGAACTACGTGTGCTTTTTCAATTATGTCACCAACTTCTTTAAATAATTCTTCCTTGCAATTGGGATTCATACACCTTCCCATTGATTCGGCATATAATTTTCTGCGAACGTTTTCGCGTACTGTCCTACTCTTGCTCATTATCCATTACCTCTTTCACATTATTAATAGAAGTTGCGATTTTTTAAACAACAGTCATTTGCATCTAATGTTATTTTTGAAAATGAGTTTATTGTTTTAGCAACATTCCATTACAAGATTATTCATCTTCAAAAATAGTCTCATTCATTTCAGGGAAGTCTAATAGCTCGGAAACAGTCATTTCTAAGCCAACTGAAATTTTATGCAGTGTGTCAAGTCTAGGACTTCGTGCGTTTCCTTTCATTATGGAATTAACCGTAGATTGAGTTAGTCCCGATAATGTGGCTAGTTTATTGATTGTTATATTTTTTTCTGTACATAGCTTTTCTAACCTTTTTATGATAACTTCTGAGTACGTCATATGCTAACACCTATCCTCAATTATGCTATCTCCATTATATAACGATTTTTAGTTAATAGTTATTGAAATTTCGTTGACTTTTGCAACTTGTAATGATATAATTAACGAAATATCGATAACAGGAGGTGATGGCAATGAAACGATTAAATTCAGAAATTGTAGCGTTGGCTTTATTAAATGGGTTAGATGAGGCTAAAGTGCTTGATGACATTAGGATACAGATTCTTGACCGTGAGGAATTTGAAGACGATGATATCTATGCGATAGCATGTGATGTGTTTTCAAAAACATCGGAAGAATGCTTTAAGCTGGCATTTCGGGCATTGGGTACAATGTTTACAGCGGAAATACTTTCTCACTCTAACGACAATCAATCGATTAGTGTATAGGTGCTGAAAAATCAGAGAAAAATCCATGCTAAGATTGATGAGTCTGATTTTCAGAATTTCTCAAAGGGTATGACCAAGTATGACCATATTTGTGTGATGGTATGACTTGGGCATACCTGATAGACTAAAGGGGTTGAAAAACCAAAATAGAATTAAATTCTATTACCAGCGATCAAGTAGAATAAAATCCTATTTGATGGATGGTGCTGAAAACATGATAAACTATTGTTAGGGTGGTATTCATTAGTTTTTGAAAGCAGGACAAGGTAGGACTTTCTTAATGTAGCAACGCTTGAGAGCAGTACTTTGTCCTACTTTTGTAATTTTAGGGTCATTACTTATTCAATTGCCACTACTATACTACGTTAAATGCATTTAACAGCAAGAATAGGTTTGGTCGTCCAAACCGAAATTAAGCCCCTTTTGCACAAGGTGGGCTTAATTTTTTTTTGGCGACTGCCCCAATCCCCGCTTTTGAAACCAAATAAAAAAAAGGATTCCAAGTGCATGATGCAACCGAGATCCTCAATCTATTTTCATTATTCTTTCATTTTTTTCTGTTCAAACTCTTTCGCCAGTTTGGGAACTTCAAATCAATCACGGAAATCATTTTGCGATTTTTTTGCATACAAACCAATCAATGCAGGTCGCAACGATTGAATAATATCCATCAACTCTTGGCTATCCTCTGCATGAAGAAAATCCATGTCTGTTAAATGAGTCGATAAAATCTGGATCAACTTAGCAGTTTCTTTATCATCACTCAATGTATTAATCAACTTGCCGACTAAATAGGTATCATCAAATGTAATGACGTTATCTCTAATGTCTTCATAAGAATTGGTGATCAGCATTTTAATGGCATCTTCATCACCATAAGCAATGGTTTCACTAAAAACATCTCGGCTAGATTTCACTGCATAATTGCCCACCTCTGCAGATATTAAAGCAATAGCTTCTTCTTTACTCGACTCTTTCAAGTTCGCTTGAATATTAATGAAGTCGATGGTCATAGATAAAATATAATCCTGTAACGTGGATTTTCTAAATGGCTCAAAAGCAAGCAACACAAAATCCTCACTTGGATAACCAAATTCAGTGATTGCTCCCTGTGGATAGATACGTTCATCTGTAGCTAGTGATGGATCGAGCGTCAGAAATTCGCTCTTTATTTGTGATGGAATATCAGGATAATCAGCTAATACTCGCTCATAGCCCCTTAACTCCAAATAGTCTTGAATGTAATTCTCCATCTCGCCAAAGTAGAACCACCCCAAAGGCTTACCACTTAGTTTAGCCAACTTTTCCACGACTTCAACTGGCGTAAGGTTAGCACCACGCACGTAGGCATTGATAGTTGTCTTTTTCAAATCTAGCTTATCCCCTAATTCGGTCAATGATAAGCCCAATTCATCTTTTACTTTACGAATTCTTTTACCTACAAATTCTCGATTTGGTTTTGTAAATCCAGTCATTATAACGACCTCCAACGTTTATCTTGACTCTATTATAACATATCGTGCATACATTTGTACATAGTTTTCTTGACATTCGTACATGATTTCGTGTATAATGATAAATTGAGGATACTATCTTCAAATGGCAATCAAAAAATTTTACGATGTCCGTGCATATATTCGTACACATAGATGAGAAGGAGGATTGACCATGATAAGTAGTTCTCAAAAAAATTTAAACACATCGTGCATAATATAGTGCATGAAAAGGAGGGCATAGATGCCAAATAGAAAAAGAGAAGTACGGAAAGTATTTAGGGTAACCTCAGAAGAAGAAAAGTTATTGGGGCTGAATATGGACAGGACAGGGTTTAAATGTTTTTCAAAATACGCAAGGGAAATGTTGATCAATGGAGAAATCAACGTTGTATCTCATTTTGAGAAAGAAAGCATTAAACTACTGTTGACCGAGTATCGGCGAGTTGGCAATAACATTAATCAAATCGCAAAGGTAGCCAATTCATCAGGAAAAGTTTTTCGCTCAGAACTGGAGGCAATGTTAACTGAAAAACAGCTCATTTCAAATCTTTTGCGTGAACTGTTAAGGGTTCATCAAAGCGGTGAAAGTTAAATGGCGTATGTAAAAATAAAGTCGATCAAAAAGACAGTAAAACGTACCATTGACTATATTTTAGATGAGCAGAAGTTAGGTAAACCGATGATGTTTTCAACTCATGGGGTAAGTATTGATTTAGCAGATGTTGAGTTTTCAATGATTCGAGATGAACATAACCGAAGAAATAGTAAAAGTCAATCCGATAATGAGAATTTAGCCATGCACATCATTCAAAGCCATGCCCCAACGGATCATGTTACTGCCGAAGAAGCGTTAGAGATTGCTGAAAAGACGGCACGAGAATTTACAGGCAATGATTATAGCTATGTTATTGCCATTCATACAGACACGGAGAAGGTTCATGCTCATATCGTTGTTAATGCTTATTCACATACAGGGAAGAACAAGTTTTACAACAAGAATGCCCTTGTTAAATTACTGGAAATCAGTAATAAGCATTGCCTAGCTTATGGATTATCAACGTCACAAATTAATAGAGATGCAAAGCGACCACAGAGCTATTCCAAGAAACTTCAATACGTTAACAAGCCTAGCAATAGAGAGAAGTTGAAATATTTAATTGATGAACTGATTAAGAGGGCGAAAAGTTTTGATGAGTTTCTGGAATATATTCAAACCTTAGGTATTGAGGTGAAATATCGTGGTGGGTTATCGTTTTTACTTCCTGATGCGAAACAGCCGATCAGGTTATCATCATTGCGAGACGAGAGGTACGACACAATCGAGGTTTTAAAGCATCGTATCGCAACTGAAGCACCAGTAGAAAAGGTTGTCACACTAGAAGGATTAAAAGGCGTGTTGCAAGCTGAAAAACCAGTTGTTCCAACCATTCCTAGTATTCCAGAAAGTAAGCAGTGGGTGAATTATTACGCTAAAGATTACTGGAAACGAAGAAGTGAGGATCTTAAAAGTATTGGTACGTTAGCTAAAATGTTGAGTCATCTGAAAAATACTGATATTTCATCTGCAAGTGATTACGTCACACTTATTGACAATAAGGTTGGGCAAATTGAATCCATCAAGAAGCAAACAACGAAATATGAACGTCAGTATGATAGCAAAGTCAATTTATATAAAGATCCACCTAGAGGGCTTCGCCTTGATAAAAAGGAATTGGCAACAGAAATGATCGATATTCGCACCAAGATTAAGGGGTTGAACCATCAGTACAAAGAATTTCAAAATGAGCTAACGGATTTGCAGAAGTTTAGAGAAATATTTGAAAAGTCGGCTTCAAATCAACGAAAGCGAGAGAGGGCACTAAAATTATAAAAAATCAAAATGAACGATGCCATTTAAGCATAATATTGAAATTTATTAGCGTATATTGTTATGAGCATCGAGAGTTAGGAGGGAGGTATTTGTTTGATCAATAAACAAAACTCAAGTGAAATTTATGCCGTAGAGAGAACCTTTCTTTCCAAGGTTACAGCAGAAGAAATAATAAGTAAAATTATTCAAACCGTTGTACTAGATAATGTTGAGAATAAGGAGTATAATGTGACTGTAGATGTAGCGATGAATGGTGACCGCTATGAGCATTAGAAGAAGACCAGCAACATTTAACACAGCGATTTACATTAGGTTATCGCAAGAGGATGGTGATAAGGCAGAGAGTAACAGTGTAACCAATCAGAAGAAATTGCTATTGGATTACATTGAAAAACATGAAGATTTGGTTTTGTATGACATTTTTATTGACGATGGTTATACAGGAAGTAGTTTTGAACGACCAGATTTTCAGCGGATGATGCAGTGTGTAGATAAGGGGCAAGTCAATTGTATTGTGGTGAAAGATACCTCCAGATTTGGGCGTGACAACATTACCATGGGGTTATATTTTCGAGAGTTTGCCCAAAATGGGATTCGAGTTTTATCTTACCTAGATAATTGGGACAGCTTTGGTAATCAGGACAATTTGATGATTGATTTCAAGAGCTTAATTCATACCCAATACGTGCGAGATACGTCAGCAAAGATTAATGCAACGGTTTTAGCGAAACAGCAAGCAGGTGAGTTTATTGGTTCATTTGCAAGCTATGGGTACAAGAAAGCACCTGATAATAAGAACAAGCTAATTATTGACGAGTATCCCGCTACGATTGTTAAACGAATTTTCGACCTTTATATCAAAGGTCACGGCAAGCAATCCATCGCTCGTATGTTGACCAATGAGGGTATTGAAAGTCCGTCGGAGTACAAGAAATCTAATGGTGATAACTACATCAATCCACGCAGAATCGGCACAACGAAATGGACATATTCAACCATCGATTCCATCCTCAAAAAAGAGATTTATACAGGGAAGATGGTTCAAGGAACGAAGAAGAATATTCTTTTTAGCAATGGTAAGCAACTGAATATCGCCAGAGAAGATTACATTGTCGTTCCAAACACCCACGAAGCCATTATTGACGAGGACACGTGGGAAAAGACACAGAAATTACTGGAGCAGCGATATATAGAGCCTAATCTAATGGAGAACATGAATATTTTTGCTGGGCAACTACGATGTGCCGATTGTGGACAAGCCATGACCAAAGTTTCCTATCCAAAAGCAGGAGGCAAGGAGCATCGATTTTGTTGCGGGTTGTACAAGCGAAATGGCAAAGACCACTGTAGTCAGCATATGATCCCTTATGAGGTTTTAAAAGGCATTGTATTAGCCGACGTACGGCAGTTAATCTTATCTATGGAAAGTCAGCTGGAAGAATTGGTTAAGAAGCAAAAATCTGGCGACATTGACTTAGAAGCTATCCAACTTCGAGAGGTCGAAAAAGTAAAAAAAGAGCTAGAAAAAGTCGCACGACTCAAGAAAGACTGTTACGAAGATTTTAAAGAAGACCTTATCTCTAAAGGTGAGTATGTTTCCTACCGTGAAGACTATGTCACACAGGAAGAGAAGTTAATAAAGAGATTAAAAATAATGGAAGCTAAATTGAATGTTGATCACTCCTTAGAGATCAGCGAACGACCTGAAGTAAAGAGATTCCTCGAAAGTAAGGATATTGATTCGCTAAGTCGTGAAGTCACCCTTGAATTGATTGATTGTATCAAGATACATGAAAATCAAAAAGTATCCATTGTTTACAACTTACCAGAGGAAATTGCAAGCTTATTTTCTGAGACTTATGTAGTTGAAAAATAGCCAATTTTACCGCAAGTTAGATCCTAGCTAAAATTAAGGAAAAATTTCCATTTGTTGTAAGATCAACGGTTTTGCACGAAATAATTTACCTCAACTTCGACGCCCCACACGGTGGTTGGGATAATGGTGCACAAGGTTTTGGTCAGAAAGAGAAAGATATTAATTTACGGGTTGCAACAGAGGTGAGCAATCGCCTAAGGCAACTAGGTTTTAGAGTAACGCAGTTGAGAGAGGATGATACTGATATTGGAAATGCGGGTGCACGTGGAAGAATGATTGCTGAGCTTCAACCAGATTTTGCCATTAGTATTCATT
>JGI24703J35330_11748480_pt1 | contig 17243 bp, 15 predicted proteins | sample TergutNt197P1_FD_35330 | JGI IMG/M metagenome (IMG submission 35330) | reverse complement strand
TCCTAAACTGCTCCCGGCTTCGAGAGCACGTGCCGCCGCCGACACATGCCCCCGGTGCCCACTGCGCGCTTGGCGCGCTTTTTTTATACGTTACTAAACTGCTCCCGGCTTCGAGAGCACGTGCCGCCGTCGACACATGCCCCTAGTGCCCACTGCGCGCTTGGCGCGCCTTTTTTGTACGCGCGCAATCAAAATTTTAAAAAAACTTCAAAAAAATGAAAAAAGGCTATTGTGTTTTTTTGCCACATGATATAAAATGATTGAAAAGTTGCAAAAACGCGAGAATCGGGGCGCATTCCAAATGGCAACCCTCCCTAGCCATCCAATGTAAACCGTTTCATACAAAACATTTAACCTCCCTTCGTACCTGAGGGTGCCGCCTCCGGTACAAAAATCGCCGCGATACGTATGTATCCGCGGCGATTTTTTTGTTATACTGAAAATTAGAAAATACGAGGTGAATAAGTGTGAAAAATCAGCGAGAGGAACGCGGGCGACGAATTTCTAATGGCGATTTGTGCGCTCAGCGAATGGTGAATAAGTGTGAATGAAAATTTTGCCGAGGCATGGGACGGTTTTAACAAGGGAATTTGGACGGAAGAAGTGAATTTGCGCGATTTTATACAGCGAAATGTTACGCCGTACGAAGGCGACGATGCGTTTCTCGCGTCCGCGACTCCGCGTACGACAGAGCTTTGGGCGGAGGTTTGCGCGCTTACAAAAAAGGAAGACGAAAAAGGCATTCTCGAGGCGGAAACGCGAATCCCGTCGGGCATCACGTCGCACAGCCCGGGGTATATAAATGAAGGCTTGGAAAAAATCGTCGGCGTGCAAACCGACAAGCCGCTGAAGCGAGGAATCATGCCAAAAGGCGGCATTCGCGTGATTAAAAACGCCCTGAAATCCTACGGATACGAATTGCATCCCGAGGTCGAATATATCTACACAAAGCACCGCAAAGCCCATAACGACGGCGTTTTCGACGCGTACACCGACGAAATGCGCGCGGCACGTCGCTCCGGAATAATAACCGGCCTGCCCGACGCATACGGGCGCGGGCGGATTATCGGCGATTATCGCCGAGTCGCGCTGTACGGTACGGATTTTTTAATTCAAGACAAACAGCATCAGCTTAGCGTCGAAGATGTGCCGTGGATTGCCGAGCCTCAAATTATTCTGCGCGAGGAACTTTCCGAGCAAATCCGCGCGCTTATGCAGCTCGAGGAAATGGCAAAATCCTACGGATATGACATCTCGTGTCCCGCAAAAAACACGAAAGAGGCGGTCCAATGGACCTACTTTGCGTTTCTCGCCGCCGCGAAACAGCAAGACGGCGCGGCAACTTCGCTGGGACGCGTTTCTTCCTTTATAGACATTTTCGCCGAGCGCGATTTGAAAAATGAAACATTTTCCGAGTCCGAAATTCAGGAATTTATGGACGATTTTTCGATGAAATTGCGCATGATTCGATTTCTGCGCACGCCGGAATACAACGCGTTGTTTTCCGGCGACCCCACGTGGGTAACCGAGGCAATCGGCGGAATGGGCGAAGACGGTCGCACTTTGGTCACGAAAAATTCGTTTCGCATGATACACACTTTGTCCAATCTCGGGCCCGCGCCCGAGCCGAATTTGACAATACTTTGGAGCAACCATTTGCCCGATTGTTTCAAGCGATATTGCGCAAAAATTTCCATTGAAACAAGCTCGTTGCAATACGAAAATGACGATTTGATGCGCGGATATTGGGGCGACGATTATTCGATTGCGTGCTGTGTTTCCGCGATGAAAACGGGCAAGCAAATGCAGTTTTTCGGCGCGCGCGCGAATTTGGCAAAGGCACTCACCTACGCGATTAACGGCGGAAAAGATGAAACAAGCGGTGACCAAATCGGCCCGGAATTCGCGCCGATTTTGACGGAAATTTTGGACTTCGACGAAGTCTATCGCAAGCTGAATCTCGTTTTCGACTGGCTCAGCCAGCTTTATATAAGCACACTAAATATCATCCACTACATGCACGATAAGTATAACTACGAAAGCCTGCAAATGGCATTGCACGACAAGGAGATTCTGCGCACCCACGCCTGTGGAATCGCGGGGCTTTCCGTTGTCGCGGACTCGCTTTCGGCGATAAAATACGCAAAAGTTCGGGCGATTCGCAACGAAGCGGGGCTTGTCACCGACTATGAAATTTCGGGCGATTATCCCGCTTTTGGCAACAACGACGAACGCGTTGACCGCATCGCGAACGATTTGGTCAAACTTTTTATGGAGAAATTGCAAAAACAACGCGCGTATCGGCAAGCCGTGCCGACGCTGTCGATTTTGACGATTACGTCAAACGTTGTGTACGGAAAGGCGACAGGCTCAACCCCCGACGGGCGCAAGGCCGGCGAGCCTTTCGCCCCCGGAGCGAATCCCATGCACGGCCGCGAAAAAAAGGGAGCGATTGCGTCGATGTCGTCGGTGGCAAAATTGCCGTACGAATACTCGCTTGACGGGATTTCGTACACGTTTTCGGTTATCCCAAAGGCACTCGGTCGCGACGAGCAGGAGCGCGAATCCAACCTCGCCAACATGCTCGACGGCTACTTCCACGACGGCGGACATCATATAAATATCAACGTTTTCGACAAGGAAACTTTGCTTGACGCAATGGAAAAGCCCGAAAAATATCCGCAACTAACCGTACGCGTAAGCGGATACGCCGTAAATTTCGTCAAACTCACACCGGAACAACAACTCGAGGTCATCCACCGAACTTTCCACGAAAGCATCTGACACCGATGGCACATGTCGGGATCGACGCATTCTCTCGAAGCCGGATATCGTTTCCGGGAAATTTAAGAGAGGTGATACATGTCGGCGTCGGCATTCTCTCGAATCCGGACACCATTTTTCTAAATCTAAAGGAGTGCGGGCAACATGGTTTCGGTAAAAAATTTGACAAAAAAATATGGCGGCGCGGTCGCGATTGATAATTTAAATTTTGAAATCGGTGCGGGCGAAATTGTCGGGTTTTTAGGCCCGAACGGCGCGGGAAAAACCACGACAATGAACATTATGACGGGCTTTATCGCGGCGACTTCGGGCGAGGTTAAAATCGGTGGTTTCGATATCGCGACCGAGGCGGAGCGCGCAAAAAAAAATATCGGCTATCTGCCCGACACGCCGCCTGTTTACAGCGATATGCGCGTTTGCGAATATCTGAATTTTGTCGCGGATATTAAGGGCGCGAATGAAAATCGCAAGCAGGTTTTGGGCGAAATTATGGAGCAAGTGAACATAGCCGACGTGTCCCGTCGGATTATCCGCAACCTTTCGCGCGGATATCGCCAGCGCGTCGGGCTTGCGCAAGCCATGGTCGGCGAGCCGAAAGTGATAATCATGGACGAGCCCACAATCGGACTCGACCCCAAGCAAATTATCGAACTCCGCGAGGTCATAAAAACCCTCGGCGCGCGACACACCGTAATCCTTTCAAGCCACATTATGCAAGAAGTAAGCGCGGTTTGCGACCGCGTAATAATAATAAATCGCGGCAAAATTATAGCCGACGGCAATGCGGAAGACCTGCGCGACAATTTGCCCGCCGACGGACTTCACGTGCGTGTAAAAGGCGAACTCGAAGCCGTTGAAAAAGCCCTAGCCGAAGCCTCCCTTTCCGCAAGTCTCGAACTCGGCACCGAACCCGAAACCGTCGAGCTTTTTTTCGAAACCGACCTCGGCGAAGAAATTTTTTACTGCATGGCGCGAAACAATTTGCCCATTCTTCTAATGAAACCGACAGAGCTTTCCCTTGAGGAAATTTTTTTGTCGCTTGTGCGCGCGCCAAGCGCGCAGTGGACACCGGGGGCATGTGTCAGCGGCGACGCATTCCCTCGAAGCCGGGAGTAATTTCCTACCGGATGAAAAAGCGCGCCAAGCGCGCAGTGGACACCGGGGGCATGTGTCAGCGGCGACGCATTCCCTCGAAGCCGGGAGTAATTTCCCGGTCCATAAAAAAAAGAGTCGGCGAGTGTCACTCGCCGACTCTTTTTTTGCAAAAATAAAAAAGCGCGCCAAGCGCGCAGTGGGCACCGGAGGCACATGTTGGCGGCGACGCATTCCCTCGAAGCCGGGAACAATTTCCCGGCCCATTAAAAAAGCGCGCACTGCGCGCAGTGGGCACCGAGGACATGCGCCGGGTATCGTTGGCAAGATGTACGGTTGAAATTTGAGCCAGATGCCTACGACACAAAAACAACACACGCAGTAAAACCAATATCCGGCGGGTATGCGCCTGTAGCACCTGTAGTGGGTGTATCGGGTACAGCACTTGTAGCACATTCATCTTTGGAAACAATATCCGCGCTTGAATTGTTCCGGCAAGACTTACCGCCGTTGCGTGAAATCGTAAAGAATCTTTTAACGCAGGGGTTGGCGTTATTGTGTGCGCCGTCCAAATATGGCAAGTCGTGGCTTGTGCTTGACTTAGGCTTATCGGTTGCGGCGGGTGTGCCGTTTTTAGGCTTTCAGACAGAGCGTACAGGCGTTTTATACCTTGCCTTGGAAGATGGACACCGCCGTCTTAAAAAGCGTATGAGCCTTATTCTAAAGGACAAGCCACCGCCGGAGGGTTTTGACTTAGCCATTAAAGCCGGAACGGTTGACAGCGGGTTAAGCGGGCAGATTAGCGCGTATCTAAAGGAAAAACCCGCTACTGGTTTAATCGTTGTGGACGTATTACAGCGCGTCCGTTCCGGTAATTCGCGGGGAAACAATGCCTATGCACTGGATTACACGGATATGGGAGTGCTGAAAAATATAGCCGACACACACCAAATTTGCGTTTTAGTTGTCCACCACCTACGGAAAATGAAAGACGATGCCGACCCGTATAACATGATTAGCGGCACAAGCGGCATTATGGGTTCTGCTGATTCAATTTTTCTTATCAACAAAAAGACCCGCGAAGCAAAAGAAGCGACCCTACACATAACAAGCCGTGACATAGAAGCCAGCGACCTTGTAATTGAGTTTGACGGCACGTTTCTATATAAATGGCGGTTGGTTGGTACAGCGGAAGAACAAGCGGCACGGAACGCACGGCGGGATTATGAAGCCGACCCGGTTGTTAAAACCATCAAGGGCTTGCTTGAAGAATACCCGGACGGCTTTCAAATGACAGCAGGGGGATTTGTAGCGGAAATGCCGAACTATTCAGGGGAATTGCTTTCAGCGACAAGCGCGGGAATGGCTTTCAAACGGTTGGCACAAGCATTATACCGCTATGACGGCATTGTTTATATGCCCGGTGACACAAAAACGCGGCGGCACTCTTTTAAGCGGCAAGGTGCTACAGGTGCGGAGGTGCTACCACCCGCTACAGGTGCGGTAGCCGCTACTGAAAACAATCCCATAACATTATGACACAATGAAAAGGAGTGTACAAAATGGAACACAAGTATCAAATAGGGATTAACCAACAAGGGCGCGGGGACGCACAATGCCCGGTATGCAATAAGGAATTTGTTTGCGAGGAAATTCCAATAACTGTATTTGCGTACAAGGGAAGCCACCCGCTGTGCTATGACTGTGCAAACAAAAACGCGCCGGAATTGACAGATATTGTTTGCGCCGTCCAAGAATACCATACCGCCGAAACAAGCGATATTCTGCATTGCTATTCTACCGCACTGTATGATGTGGAAACAGGCATACAACAAGTAATGCGCTGTTTCATTCTGCAAGAAAAGGAAAAGGCTATCGACAAACTTTTTGACATCAAAGCAACCGCCAAACTACGCGCCGACAAGCCTGTTTCAGAATGGTCTAACAAAGATAGCGATTTACCATTTTAAGGGGGTATATACGCTATGAATGAATCACGCTTAATTTTTGCAATTATGCAAGCATTGGGTAAGGTTGGCGCGGTTTTCCGCACGAACGCAGGGCAATTCTACACCAAAGACGGCAAGCGGGTAAGCGGCTTGCCAAAGGGTTTTAGTGACATCGTGGCGGTGCTTCCCGGTGGGCGCGTGGCGTTTATCGAAGTCAAAACCGATAAAGGCAAGCCAAGCCCGGAACAAACGCAATTTATAGCCAAAATGCAAGGGTTGGGCGCGTCTGCGGGTATTGCCCGGAATGTGCCGGAAGCGTTGGCGATATGCGGAATTTTAGCGGGGGAGGGGGTGATTGTGCGTGAGCAGGTTATATAATCGGCAAGTCGCAATTGACGCAAAAGCCGCAATAATGGAACTAATAACACCGCTACTGCCACCACAGCCGACAAAGCAACGGCAAAACAAAATGGAGCGCGAGTACAATTCTAAAATTCTCGCAGAATTGCAAAAAGTCGCGGCGGACGCTTTTGTTGTTGGCAAAGGCATGGATTAGACGGCAACAAAAACAAAAACTAACAGCCCTGCGGGGCATATCTCGAAAGGAGTAACAAAAAATGGCAAATTACAAAAACAAGTATCTCTCTGATGTGCTGAAAGCCGCGCAACAATTATACGGCGCGAAAGACGCACTCCCGCAACAGGAAGCCGCGTTACGCACTGAATACACGGGCGACCGTCTGATTAGTGAGATAAACGCATTGAAATCGAACATTTCACAGCTTGAAAAAAATCTTAGTGATGTTCATGCAAGCGGGCGTGACAAAATGCTTGCGGCGGCACAGGCACAGCGCGAAAACAAGCAAAAGGAATATTCACCGTGGGCGAATAAAGTATCGGTGGACTTCGATATTTTACGCTTGCCTTATATCGAATTAACGCAAGCACAGTTACAAAACCTTGTTGCGCGCAATCGGTATGACACCTTATTTATTGGCGCGTTAAAGAATTACATTGCCGATAAAGGTATAAATTACCCGGTGGACTTTACCACACCTTGCGACAAATTAGAACGCGCTATTCACGATACAGCAAATTATTTCCTCTCTTGGCTTTCACAATCAAAGGGCGGTTATTCTGTACTCGTTAGTAATCCGCGCAACCTTGACGAACTCGACAAAAATTTAACACAGGCGGCAATATCGGCAGGGGTTACGCTGTAACGAAAGGAGCGGGGCTTATATGGGTGCTGATGTACTTCGCGGCATATTGGACGGCAACGGGCTTGATGGGCGTTTGTGGGCGTGTGAAGCCTTCCGATGGGGCTACCGCTTACAAGATATAGCCGATGTATGCCAAGTTAGCCGCCGAACCGTCAACGAATGGGCGCGAAAAGGTAAGTGGACACGCAAAGACACGCACGGCGTAAAGATAAACCACCTTCTTAACCGTGTAATGACGTTGCAACTGCTATCTGCTTTTATCGCGCCACCCACCCGCGTATTTGGTAAGGGTGCGCCGATTGGCAACCGAAACGCTGAAACACATGGTTGCACTGGACGGGAAGGACAGGCACACAAGGCAGTTTTACGGGAAGCACGGCACACTATTAAACTGTTGCAAGCTGAATCAAAACGTATACGGGAACGCAGACCGCTACTTTCTTGAAAGCCGTCTGGAAAGCCGTCTGATAAAAAACTCCCGCCGTTGCCACCCCATGCAAAAACGCATTTCAACGCGCCAAATTACCACATTGCCCGCTGAATTTTCAATACACTTTCGTATGCTTCCAAGCCGCTACCCATGCGGGAAAAGTACAAGCCGGGGCGGTGTTCGCAACCTCAATTTTGAATATTGCGTTATTCAGGCACAAATACACATGATTTTCACCAAAAACTACCCCAAAACGCCGTATAGCTGAAAAAATAGCCGTGCGGCGTTCGCATTTCCCAAACTTGCGAATTAAAGTGATAATGCTACCATACCTTGAAACCATGAAAATTGTTGTTTTCGGTGCATGGGTTAGCGGCAACAATGCCCTGCATATTTTGAATTTTCACGGCAATAAACATATAATAAACATACGCAAGGCGGTTCAAGGATATTTTCACGGAAATCAAAAACCCCGCAAGCCTTATACTTACAGGGTTTTATCATATCGGGGAAACAGGATTTGAACCTGCGCCCTCCTGGTCCCGAACCAGGCGCGCTACCAAGCTGCGCTACTCCCCGTGGGTGGTAAGGCTACTCCAAAGTAATTTTCCACCAAACACAACAACATTATCAATTTTAATCGTTTTTTTCCCAATGTCAATATCTTGTGTTGTCAAAGCACGAATTGTAAGAATTTCTCCTCGCCGAAGCCCGGAATAAAGTATATTTTTCCAAAACACGCTATCCGTCACCGGCGTTCAAACCCATCCAAAACCTTGCAAAACGCCACCGCCACAACCGTAGTCATTGCAGTGACGATAAGTCCCGGACCTATTATTTCAGAAGGATTTGCCGAGCCATATTGCATTCGATAGGCAACGACGGAAATCGTGACAAGTTGAAGGCTCGACATATTTATCACCATGAACATGCGCATTGCGCGGGTTGCGGTGTCTTTTTTGGGATTCTCATCTTGCAAAACTTTCATCGCGCGGAGGCCGCTTGGGGTCGCCGCCCAGCCCAGGCCGAGGATGTTAGCGATGAAATTTGTTGCGATTGGTTCGTGAGCGGGGTGATTGCGACCAAGGTCGGGGAAAAGCCAGCGGAGAATCGGGCGCGCGCGCCGCGCCAAGGCCTGTACGAGTCCCGCTTTTTCGGCAACCGCCATCAATCCCGCCCACATTGACATTATTCCGAGCATTGTGATACAAAGCGTAATCGCGTCGCGTGCGGATTCGATTGCCGCGTTGGTGAGTTCAGGTATATTTCCGGTCAAAAGCGCGACAACGATTGCAAGCAAAATCATCCCGCCCCATAAATTATTTAACATATGTACCTCCGCCGTTTTTCTCTAGTTTATTCGAAAATCGGCGGAGAAATTCGCGTTATGCCAATTCGATGTCGCCTTCTTGCAACATTTTCATAATAAAGCCAACGGGAACACCGGTGTGTTTATTAAGCTCCATTGCGTTGATGCCCTTGTTTTCGCGGATTAGCTCGCGAACATGCTGAATTTGTGCCTCGCGCTTTTGCAGGCATTCGGGGCAGGCTTTGGGGGGCAGACCAACAAAAAATTCGTAAAAATCCTTGCATTTCGGGCAACGGACTTGCCTTGCGTCTGATGCTTTATCCATTTTTTTCGCCATTCGCTGAGCGCACAAATCGAAATTGGTCGCCCGCGTTCCTCTCGCTGATTTTTCACTCTTAAACGCCTCCCGACATTTGTACGAGTCCCGTTAAAAATATGCCTTGTTCGCACATTTGTCAAACCCCACAAGTTTTTGTTAAAATACGCAGGAAAATTCTTGCTTTATGAGAGGAATGGAAATGTGAAAATTCGAAGAAGGGAACGCGGGCGACCAATTTTCATCAGGAATTGGTGCGTATCAGCGAATGGCAAAAAAATATGAAAATCGGAACGGTTAAGGAAATCAAAACGCATGAATATCGCGTGGGGTTAACACCAGGCAACGTGCGTGATTACATTACGCGCGGGCATGAAGTATTTGTGCAGTCGGGCGCGGGCGAAGGCTCGTCGCTTACGGATGAAATGTACAAAGACGCAGGAGCGAAAATTTTGAAGACTGCGGAAGAAATTTGGCAAACCTGCGACATGGTTGCCAAAGTAAAAGAGCCGCTCGAACCCGAATATAACTTGATTCGCCAAGAGCAAATTGTTTACACATACCTGCATCTCGCCGCCGACAGACGCCTCACCGAAGTGCTTGCGGAAAGAAAATGCAAGGCCGTCGCGTATGAAACAATTCGCGACAAAAACGGAGGGTTGCCGCTTCTTCAGCCCATGAGCGAAGTCGCGGGGAAATTGTCGATTCAAGTCGGTGCGCGTTGCCTTGAAAAACCGCAGGGTGGACGCGGCGTGCTTTTGGGCGGCGTTGTCGGCGTGAACAAGGCGAAAGTTCTTATAATCGGCGGCGGTGTTGTTGGGACGGCAGCTATGAAAATGGCAATCGGGCTTGGCGCGAACGTGGTTGTTATTGACAATAATATCGCGCGTCTCACCTATCTCGATGACGTTTTCGGCAATCAGATTCAGACAATGTACTCGACCACCGCAAATATCGAAACAGCCCTTACCCACGCCGACCTTGTAATCGGCGCGGTTTTGGTGCCGGGCGGAGCGGCCCCAAAGCTGATTCGCCGCGAGCATCTGAAGAAAATGAAGACGGGTTCGGTCATCGTTGACGTCGCGGTTGACCAAGGCGGATGTTGCGAAACCACAAAAATGACCTATCACGACAACCCGACCTACACCGTTGACGGCGTAATCCACTACGGCGTCGGCAACATGCCGGGCGCGGTAAGCAATACGTCGACCTTCGCGCTTACGAATGCGACTTTGTCGTACGGGCTGAAAATTGCCGACATGGGACTTGAGGCGGCGTCAAAAGCCGACGAGGGCGTGTATTTGGGCGTAAATGTATACGACGGACATGTTACGTGCAAGGAAGTTGCGCAGTTTTTCGGGATGAAGTACGTCGAATTAAAAACACTTATATAAGAAGGGATTTTTTACAATGGCAGACTTTAAAATTGCAACAATTCCGGGCGACGGTATCGGACCGGAAATTATCGTTGAAACGATAAAGGTTTTGGAGAAAATCGGCGGGCTTTACGGGCATACGTTCGCGTTCGAGGAAGTCCTTGCGGGCGGAATCGCAATCGACGAGGTTGGCGTGCCGCTTCCCGACGTGACGATTGAGGTGTGCAAAAAATCCGACGCTGTGCTTTTAGGCGCGGTCGGCGGCTGGAAATGGGACGTGTTGCCCGGCGATATGCGGCCGGAACGCGCGCTTTTGGGGCTTCGCGGCGAGCTTGAACTTTATGCAAACCTGCGCCCCGCCGTTTTGCACGACGCGCTTAAAGGCGCGTGTCCCCTGCGTCCCGATATCGCGGCGGGTGGCATTGATATTATGATAGTCCGCGAGCTTACGGGCGGTATGTATTTCGGCGACCGCGGGCGCAAGCAAACGCCTCTTGGCGAGGCCGCGTGGGACACGGAAATGTACGCAGTCGAAGAAGTCCGCCGCATTGCGATTACTGCGTTCGAACTCGCCCGCAAACGGAAAAAGCATCTCACAAATGTGGACAAGGCGAATGTTTTGGAATCGTCTCGCCTGTGGCGCGAGGTGATTCTTGATGTTGCGAAAAATTATCCCGACATTGAACTCGACCACCTCTACATCGACAACGCCGCAATGCAAATAATCCGCGACCCCGGTTCGTATGACGTAATGGTCACAACGAACATGTTCGGCGATATTTTGTCTGACGAAGCCAGTCAAATCACGGGTTCAATCGGAATGCTTCCTTCGGCAAGTTTGAATAAAGACGGCTTTGGTATGTACGAACCGATTCACGGCTCCGCGCCCGATATTGCGGGACAGGACAAGTCTAACCCCATCGCAACAATTCTTTCCGCCGCAATGATGTTGCAATATTCCTTTGACCTCGACAAGGAGGCCAAGGCAATCGAGTCCGCCGTAACCGCCGTACTGGAAAGTGGCGCGAGAACCGGCGACATTATGTCGGACGGAATGCGGCTTGTCGGGACTCGCGAGATGGGGCGGTTGGTTTTGGATAGGATTAAATAAGAACCGCACCGCCCCGATTTCAGAGTTGCAAACTTGGGGAGGGACCTTAATCCTCCCCAAGTTTCAAAGCCTGGTCAATCCGAATCCGGGAAATAAACCAAATAAGCACGGCAAGGCAAACCAAAATCATCGCCGCCATAACGGCATACAAATTCACGTAATCCCGCGCCTCCATTACGACGATTAGCGGAATCACCTGATTGGAATACGCAAGCTGAATCAGCGGCACATAAAGTCGTGCGGAAAGCTCGCCGATGCCCGCGCCGATTACGAGGGCGGTTATCGTGATAAAAATTTGCTCGTTGACGAGAAGCGCGATTATGCTGCGCATTCTCATGCCCATTGCACGGAAAATACCGAATTGCAACACGCGCTCGCGGATGGATAAAATCCAGTAGATGAGAAATCCGCTGAAGCACACCAGAAGTGTCACAATAAAATTTACGGTCAAAACACCGTTTGTGCCTTGCAAAAGAGGGTCAAGGCGACCCTGCACAACGGTGTTTTTTACGTCGTCGAGACGTTCGTAACGCAGGGATTCCTCGCGCAGAAAGTCGTAGAAAAAGCGGTTTGTTTCCGAATTGGTGCTGAACCAAATTTCATACGGCCACGCGCCCAGTTCGGCGCGGAAATGCCCTAAATTTCCGACAACAAGATTATTCGGAACGTGTATAACATTGCTGTCCGCAAGCTCTTGGCGCGAAATTGGCTCAAAACCGGGCCAGCGTTCGACGAATCCGACAATTGTTACAATAATTTCGTCGTGTATTTCAATGACGCCGCCCGTCGGGTCGGGAATTTCCCATGTGTGCGACACCCAAATCGAATCGCCGATAACGAATCCCTGTTCGCGCAAATTTTCCGAAACCAAAACTCCGTGCGGCACTTGAGCCAGCACGTTCAAGAAATAGTTCATATGAACGGGCAGAAAATCGTCGCGGAACCATACGGTTTCGCCAAAACTCTGCGTTTCGATTGCAAGAAGTTGTGTGTCTTGAATCATGCGCGGCGCACGCGAACCCATGCCCTGCATAGTCGCGGGGCGGTTCATTACGCGCGTGACCGCGTTAGTTTCTTCGAATTGTGTAAATCGCTCAAAGCTCGGCTCGGTGAAAATCAGCTCGTCGGCGAAGCCCATCGCAATCATCCCGCCGTTATGCGCCCATGTTTCGGCAAAAACCAAATCCGCGCCGCCAAGGTAGAGGATTTCGTGCTCGGCATTCAAATTTATCGTGCGCGCGGCCTGTGCGGAAAAAATCCCGATTGACATTGTGAAAACGAGGAAAATCATTATAAATTGCTCTTCGCCGACGGAACGCGCCACGCGAATAATCGCGGTGTACATAGAAATCGGCATAAATCGCCGGCTCATCCAAAATACCAGCTTTATAATGTAGGGAAACACCCGCAAACAGAACAGCCCCGCACCAACCATAAACAGCGTGGACAACACAAAAAGCGTGGGGTCAACAAAATCACCGCGCACAAATTCCTGTTGCAAATTAAAATTGTACAGCCCATAAAGCGCGACGCCGAGGCAGATTACGTCCAAGAAATACCGTTGCCAAAGGGATTTTCGCGGCTTGCCCGACTTGTTCAATTTGTGTTCAATTATGCCGACGCGCGAGAAGCGGATAACGGGCAAAATCATCGCGAGGAACGAGAATAACGCCGCCCCCACGCCGAAAAGCAGTGCCGTCGGCGAAACTTGTATCACAAGCTCGGTTCGCCCCATAATCTCCAAAAAGCCCGCCGACGCGCCAAGCACGCGGCAGACCCCCACACCGAATAAAATCCCAATGGGAAACGCCAAGACGCCGATAATCAGCCCTTGCCAAACGTACAGCCCGAAAATTTGCAGGCGGCTTGCCCCGCGACTTTTCAAAACGGAAATATCGTTCTGCTCCTGTTGTAAAATTTTTCGACTCACGACGTACATATAGAACGCCAAAAGCGCGTAAAGCGGCAGTTGCAGTACAATTATAGTCAAATTAAACTCCGCCGCCCGCGCCTCGTGTTCGCGCAAAAGTTCGTAATAATTTTGCGTAAACCGCCGATTTGTGCCAGCAAAACGCTCGCGATTTTCCAAAATACCGTCGATGTAGCGAGTCAAATTTGCGCCGTGCATTTCCGAAAAATCGTGGACGGTGTGCCATGTCGCCGTGATTGAATACGTGGGGTGATAATTTTCGATTAAGCGGTCGCGTACAAGATTTTCACAAAAAACAAGGCTGTTCATCGGCTCAAAATTAACAATCGCCCAAAACGGCAAATTTTCGTCCGGTATATCAAAAATGCCGACAACGCGCATGTAAACAAGCTCGTCGCCCTCGTGTCTGTCGTATACGTTGCGGACTTGAAGCAACTCGTCGTACAGCAGGTTCAATCGAAACAGGCTCGCGTCCATCGCAATTGCTTCGAATACCTCTGCCTGTTTTCGGCGAAAAACTCCGTCTTCGTCGTAGTATTCGATTTCGGTCAGAACGGTTTGTGCGGCGGGCATTCGACCGTGCGTAAGTAAAATATTTTCCTCCAAATACTGCGTGGCAAACAAATTTATCGAGCGCGGAAAAGGTCGCACGTCGCGCACTGTTACAGGGTCAACCTGCCAGCTTCCCATGCGATATGTACGCACGGTTTGCTCGACAGGCACACCGAGCGTTTCAAGCATCTCGCCCAAAATTCGCTCGTGCGTCGTTTCATATGCCGACAGCCAAAAATCCGGGTTGGTGTATTCAAAATGATAGCTAAGCTGTGAAGACGCCGGATAAATATTTTGGTTTGTTTGGCGCAGACGCATCGCCTGATGCAACATTCGCGTAACCGTTGCCATCGAATACATGGGCGTCGCCGCCGCAATGCCGATTAGGAGGATGTTGCCGATGAATAGGCATAGCATCAGCCATTTGTTTTTTCTCATTTTACGGAAAAGGAAGCTCGTCATTCGTTCACCTCGTTTTGCAATAATCGTTGCCCCAAATTTTTTGCGTTTAAGCGGCTGATTACCCCGCTTCTACAGTGACCGCTGCGCCGCCGCTAATGTCCGGTCCAAATTCCATCTGCCGCCCACACCGATTACCCCACATATGAACCGGCTGTGACACGCCCTATTTCTTCAAGGCTGCCGTCCTCTAAAATCATTTCAATAACGACAGTGCCGTCCGCATCGATGCGTTGCGTTGCGCCGATAATGTCCGCCCGCTCCCTGTCAGTCATATTTTCGAAATTAGCCGCAATGAAATCGGCGAGAATTTCCAGCACGGTATCTTCGCTTAACTGCGCTGTTTCGGCAACCTCAAAACCCTCCGGCACATCCTGCGCCCCTGCATCCGCAACAATCTCCCCCGGCGCAAGCCCGGAAAGCACATGCACATACGACCCCATCACATAAGGCGAAAGCGTCACAATGCGTCGCCCAAAAATGCCGTTTTCGTACACCATTACAAAGGTGCGCGTCGCGCCGACTTCGCCGCGCACGGGTTCATGGTGAACCGCTTCGTTGCGAATCCAAATTCCGGGACCGAACATATTCCACGTCGGCATTGCAAAACGCGAGGGATTTCCGCTGAACGAGTTCCAGTCGTACTCGAATTCCGCAAAAATTCGCGGCAAAATTTCCGAATCAAACGGCTCGAGAATAACCGACTCTATGTCCCGCGCGCCCGCCGCAAACGGGTCATTTACCACGCGCGTAAGAAATTCATGCTCGGCAAAAATTACGGGAACAATGTCGTCATAGCGCAAAATGTGCAAATGCCCGCGAACGTGCAGGTTCATCGTGTCTACATCAGCCACAGCCGCCATAATATGCCCGTCGTCGATATCCCAATCCTCGCGGAAAAATCGGTCGAGGAAAATGACAAGCCCGTCAATGGGCGAGGTGATATATTCGTCGTTCATAAGGGCTTCGGTTTCCGCGATTTGGCGGCGCATGTCGATTATCGCGCGCTCGTTGCTTCGCACAAAATCCTCGTATTCAAGCTCCGCAATTGCTAAATTTATCGACGGTCGCTCCCAGTCGCGCGCGGTTTCAAGCTCGTATCGCAAATCTTCGAGTTCAATTTGCCGATTTGTGCGTTGATATTCAAAATCTTCTTCGAAACGGGCAAGTTCGTCTACCTCGCGCAGATGCCGCTGTACGAAAATCTCCGTGTTCTCGCGCCGCGCCGACACGAGAATATCACCCGCGCGAACAAAGTCGCCCTGCTCTACGTAAAAGCGATTCAAAATCCTGTCGGGCTGCTCGAAAGACAGCAGCTCAAGGGTGCCGAAGCCCACGTTCATGTTCAGGCTGGGCCTGCCCGCCATCGGGCGATATCGCACGGCAACCGGGCTGGGCAGCCGACCCGCGGCAACATCCTCGATGTCCTCGAACGCCATTAAAACGCCTTCGTAAACCGCTTCGTCGAGGGTTCCGCCTTCGAATCCGTTGTTGGTCGCGCAGGCGGAAAGGGCGAAAAGAGACAAAGCGCACAAGATAAAAAATATTTTCCAATTGTTGATGTTAGCGAACAAGAACAACATCTCCTTCCTCCAGGCCTTCCAAAATTTCTGTAAACGCGTCGGCGACCACGCCCACGCGCACGGAAGTCCGCTCAAAAAAATCGCCGGATTCAACATAAACAAAATGCCCCAAATGCGTGCGCGTTACCGCGTTCGACGGAACGCGCAAAGTGTCCGGCGAAAACAACTCGGAATAAATTATCGAAGCGTATGCACCATGCGGCGGCAAAACGCCGTCCGCACGCGGCACAATTTCAAACCGCCAACGAAGCGGCATGTCATTTTGTTGCGCGACAGCTATTTCCTCAAGCGTCATCTCGATAAATTCCAAATCATATAAAACCCCGTTAACCCGCGCCTGAAAACGCTGTGCCGCGCGAAGCGCGAAGGGCAAACCGGCATCGACGTCCTCGATAAAGACGTCCTGCGAAATATTGATAAACAAAAACGGCTCGCCCACCGAAACCGTGTAGTCGCCCGTAAAATAAGTAATCGTGCCGTCGGCGGGCGAATGCAGTCGCGTGTCCGCGAGACGCTCGCGAAGCTCGGAGAGTCTGCGGTGTTCGTCGGCGATATTTAATTCGCGTTGTTGTGCGGATTGCGCGTGCGAAAGTTCTGCCCGTTCAAGTTCAATAAGAATATTTTCCGCGGCTTGAATGGCCTCGAAAGTCGCGCCCGCGCGAATCGCATCGGCGTAATCCATCTGCATAACCGCCGCATTATAGGCAAAAATCACTTCCGAGTTTTCGGCGGCACGAATCAAATCCGCAATCCGTTCTTCCTGCCGCGAAATTTCCTCCTCAAGCTGCTCGGTATCAAGCCGCGCAAGAATTTGCCCCGCACGCACCTCGTCGCCCGGAACAACATACACAGCCGCAACCCGTCCGCCCGCATCAAACGCAATCGGCTCCGACTCCACCCGAACAATCCCATGCCGCAAAACAAGCTGTTCAACCACGCCAATCTCCGCCACCGCCGTAAAATCTGCCATCGCCGCAAGCCCCGCAGGCTCAACAAGCTCCGGGCCCGGCGACGCTTCGATTACCGGCGACGCGCAGGATGTGAAAGATGCGAAGATTAAGGTCAAAAGCAAGGGCAAGACCTTGGGGGAGAAACTTTTTTTGAAAAAAAAGTTTCTCCCCCAAACCCC
>JGI24703J35330_11748481_pt1 | contig 17273 bp, 16 predicted proteins | sample TergutNt197P1_FD_35330 | JGI IMG/M metagenome (IMG submission 35330) | reverse complement strand
GGTTGCTCTCCAGCATTGCCCTATCCTCTCGCCTGTATCATGAATGATAACCACGTTGTTCACACCCTATACCCACACTAATCGGCGATGCCCCAATATAATTCGCCTTCCGTCGCGGGTTCGCGGTCGGGTTCGAGGGGGGGATAAAATGCGTCATCTTCCGCCGCGAAATTGGAGATGCTGTTGAACATCGAATTGTTGAACATTGAAGCGGGAAGAAAAACATCGTTTCCGTCAACAGTCCCGGCAAAATATGCCGGATGCCACTCGTATTCGCGCCAAAAAAAGCTGTAAATCGCGGTGTCCGACGGGCAATCCGGCGGCGTGCAAGCCGAGCAGTAAAAACTTGTTACAACAAAGCGATGCATTTCGATTTCATACCTCTCGTCGGGGTTTGTGACTATCCCGCCGTCAAAATTCCAATTCCATTCGTTTGTGCGAATCTCGCTGTCAGAATCCCAAACCCATTCGCTTGCGCGCTCCCCGGTTTCCTTTGAAATAATTCCGTCCGTGCAGCCGGGGGCGCGGCATGTGATTTCGCGCGAAATCGGTCCGAAGGCATCGCCTGCGTTAATCCGCTCCCACGCGTATGCCGAAAGCTCTGCGCGGAAGTTTTCGTAATTTGCGGCAATTTCGTCGCCCTCGTAATTGTAGCCGCCGTAGCCGCCGTTTCCGTTTGAAACAGCCGCAAACGCCGCCGCCGCTAAAACAAAAACAAGCGCGACAGCCGCAATGCTTGCAAAAATCGTTCTTTTCTTCGTTTTCATAATCAAATCAATCCTTTCTTTAATCGCGTTTTTCGCAAAGTAATTGTAAAGCGGCGACAGTCCGCCGCGCTTTTCTTCAAGCGCGACAAGCGTAAGCGCGTATGCGGATTTTTCTCCGTCGCCCATCTTGCGCAAAACCGCCTCGTCGCACGAAACCTCAATATCGCGGCTCGCAAGAACGTACATGAGCCAAACCGCGGGATTAAACCAATGCACACAAAGCGCGGCGGCAAGCAGCCATTTTTGTACGATATCGAAACGGCGAATATGCGTAATTTCGTGGGTAAGTACATATTCGAGCGCGGCGGCGTCGGCGAAATCCGTGGTTTTCGCCAAAAGGATTACGGGGCGAAAAATGCCGTAAGTCAGCGGCGTGTGAATTTTGTCGGATATGCGAATTTGAAGCCGACGACGCAGGGCGTTTTTCCGTAACCATCCGCGCAAAAACTCGTTGTCAACGGGCAATGCTGCCGCATATTCGCGACGGGCGAAAACATGCGTGATAAGGAAATTGAGCGCGAAAATAACTGCTCCGCTTGCCCAAATTATCGGCAAAACGGGGACGCGGGGGGCTTGCGGCGACGCAGGGACGGTCGGAAAGGGCGATTGCGGTGGTGCGGGCAAGCTCGGCGGATGCGGCGAAATATGCTCGGACGTATCGAGTCGGCGAGTGTCACTCGCCGACTCTTTTTTTTCGGGTCGCGGCGGAATATGTTCGGACGTGTCAACACCGGGTTCGCTAACATAAGCGTTCGGTGCAAGCGAAGAAATTTCAATCGAAGAAATTCCAAGCGGCATCTCAAACGGCAGCGCAAACGGCATCTCAATCGGCAACGTCACATGCAAAGGAACAAAAATTCGCAAAAGCACCACACACCAAAGCGCAACAAAAGTTCTTTTCGGCAATCGCGAAATCGCAACCGCTCGAACTACCGCAATTACCAAAATCAAAATTGCCCCGGAAAGACTCATTTGCAAAAAAGTCATACCATCACCCCACACTTTTAGCCATTCGCTGAACGCACAAATCGCCATTAAAAATCGGCCGCCCGCGTTCCTCTCGCAGGTTTTACACTTTTATTCGTAATGCAAAATCATCTGCCTAAGCCGTGAAATTTCCGCATCGGACAATTTTTTCCCGTCCAAAAGCGAAGCCACAAGAACGTCTGCCGCGCCGCCGTACATTTTGTTAATAAGTTCATCAGTCTCATACTCACGAACATCCTCCGCGCTGATAATCGGCCGGCAAACAAACCCCGGCTCCCTTCGCTCAACCGCGCCCTTATCCACACATCGTTTCAGCATCGTATAAGTCGTAGTTTTTTTCCACCCCACTTCCTCGCCCAAAATTTCGGCAATCCGCTTCGCGCTCGCCTCGCCTTCACGCCAAAGGGTTTGCATGATTTTAAGCTCTGCGTCGTACAATTTTAACATTTTTGCCCCTCCGTTCTAATGCATTAGAATTGAACACGCCCATTCTAACGGGTTAGAGTGGGCGTGTCAAGCGAAAAAATTTAAATCCTCCGAGCAGCAATTTCGGGGTGGGGGGATTGTGAAAAAAACCTGCATTTGCAGGGGTTGGGCGAAATGTGTGCGTGGAGACTTACTCATCCTCGTCCCGAATAAAATCAGCCGCTTCCTCGGGCACACAAACCGCAAAAATTGCCGCCGCCGTAGAAAACAGCGCGTACATATACAAATTCAGCCCAACGCCCCCGCTCCATCCGTAAATCCCGGCAATCGCCGAAATCGCAATCACAATAAGCACGAGCCCAATGTTCCAAACAGCCGTGCAAACCGTCAAAATAATTCCCACAACGAACCGCCAAACCACACCCGACGTTCGATAAAATATCGCGCAAAAAACGGCGGCATTAACCACGCCCAAAATAAGCCACGGCACGCCGACCCACCCGCCGAAAAAAAGCGGCACGATAAAATACATAGCCATTGCCGCAATTTGAAGCCCAAGCGCGACGCCACGCAAAACTTTCCGTTTATCCATCAAGCCCCACCTCCGTAATATTCAAGCAAAATCGCCTCAAGAAACAGCATAAACCCGCGCATATTTTCCTCCAATTTACCCGGCCATGTCTCGTCGATATAGACGAAACAGTCCTCTGGCGTGTGTACAACGCGCATCATATCGCCGTAAATTCCGATAAATTCCCACCACGTCATGTTCTCGCTTCTGGCGTGCCATTCGTCTGTTTTTTCAATGGCGTTCATAAACATTACGGTGTGTCCGAAGGGTAAAAACGCCAAATGGTCGCTGGGCCCGAAGGCACCCAATGGTTCGGCGAAAAGCTCAAAGCCGTGTTCGTCGGAAACTTCCCGTGCGATTCGGTCCCATGTTTCCGTTATGTGATTCGAGCCGGGGATAAAATTATCCGCGAGGCCGTAAAACCCTTGCACAATCTCGCCCCAACGTTCGTCGGTGCAATCCAAAACCCCGGTATCATACCCTGCCATGTAAAAAAGATACGGTCCCTCAAGCAAAACGTCGGCGTTTATCATAAACAAAACATCGTCGTGGTCAATCGAATTCGCAAAATACCACGCTCCGTAAAGTCCCACTTCTTCCGCGCCGAAAAATACATATTGCAACGTATAATAATGCCCAAGCTCGCGCATACGCGCCGCGCTTTCGATAAGCAGCGCGGTTCCGCTGGCATTGTCGCTTGCCCCCGGTACGAAAATCGAGTCGTAATGCGCGCCGATTATAATTGTTTGCGAGCTTTGCCCCGGCATGGTCAAAATTACGTTTTGGCTTATGCGGTCGGCGCGGAATCCGAGATTCGCAAAGGGCGACGCGTTAAGCGCGCTTAGCGGAATCATCATCGGGACAATTCGAAGCCCCGCTCCGCCGCGAAACGTAAATTCCTGCATCCGAATATCATCGAATCCCAGCGCGGCAAGCTCGTCATAAATCCAAAGTGCCGCCGATTTCTCTTGATACGAATACGGAAAACGGTCGTATAAATTCTCGCTCATAAATTCTATAATTCGAACCGACGGCTCGCCGTGTACCGCAGAAATATCGACGCCAACCCGCGTATCCGGCGCCACCGCCTCCGGCCGCATGAACGCGCCCACAAAAAAAACCGCAATCGCCAATAAAGCGGTCGCGGAAATAAAAATAATTGACTCTTTCATAAAATCCCTCCTTTGTGGTATTCTACCATAAAATGAACTCCATATTAGAGGGGAATTTTTTATGTATTGTCAAAAGTGTCAAACAAATCCGGCATCACTTCATATGCAACAATTTATTAACGGGAAAAAGGTCGAATTGCATTTGTGCCAGGAATGCGCGTTTAAAGTCGATAATCCCGAGATGCTTGTCTCGCTTGAAAATATTTTCAAGGGCTTTTTGGACCAAATTACCGCGCAACATTTTCCCCAAAACGCGGCAACACCAAACGTGACGGGCAAAACGCCAACCCCCCCTCGCGCGCCGGCAAAAGCCTGCACGCGTTGCGGAATGACCTTTCACAAATTTAAGACAGGCGGGCGACTCGGATGCGATGTTTGCTACAAATCGTTCAAGGCGGAAGTAGAAGTTTTGCTGAAAAACGTGCAGGGAAGCACGCGCCACGAGGGCAAATATCCGCGCCGCATGGGTGCGGGAATTTTCAATAAACGCCAAGTAACCGAGCTTCGTGACAAATTGAAAAAAGCCATCGAGCAAGAGGATTTCGAGGATGCCGCACGCCTTCGCGACGAAATTCGCGCGCTCGAGGGCGCGGAAAAAGAGGTCAAAGTGTGAAAAATCAGCGGGCGGAACACGGGCGGCGAATTTCTGATGGCGATTTGTGCGTTCAGCGAATGGCGAAAAGTGTGAAAAATGAACGAGAGGAACGCGGACGACCAATCGGGAATTGGTGCGTATCAGCGAATGGAAAAAAAATATGAAAATACCGTGGTATCAGGAGCCGATTATTGACGAAAGCGAAATCCTTTCATCCCGCGTGCGCCTTGCGCGCAATATAAAAAAATACCCCTTTCGCAGAAAACTTACGACAACGGACGCCGCGGGAATGGTCGCCGAGGCGTCCGAAGCCGTGACCATGGGCGGAAATTTTTTTCGCCGCCTTGATTTAGAAAATTTCAGCAAAACCGAGCAAACCGTTTTTCTTGAAAAACACATCGTAAGCCCGGAGTTTTTGAACGGAAACTTGCCCAAAGGCCTGCTAATCAGCGACGACCAAAACGTCAGCGTGATGTTAAATGAAGAAGACCACGTGCGCATTCAGTCCGTCAAACCCGGCGACAATTTGGCGCAAGCCTTTGAAACCGCCGGACATATCGACGATTTAATCGAAGAACGCGTCGAGTTCGCATTCGACACGGAATACGGATATTTAACGGCCTGTCCGACAAACACAGGTACCGGCTTGCGCGCATCTTACATGATTCACCTGCCGTGCCTTTCTCGCGCCGATACAAACTTATCGTCGCATCTGTTTTCAAACCTTGCGAAATTCGGCGTGGCAATTCGCGGAATTTACGGCGAGGGCACCGCGCCCATGGGCAGCATTTATCAGATTTCGAACCAAAATACGCTGGGCAAATCCGAGCTGGATATAATCGCGGGGCTTCAAAGCGTCACACAAAACGTTATCGCGCAAGAACGAGCCGAGCAGGAAAAAATTCGGAAAACAAATCTTAGGCACCTCGAGGACATCGTGTTTCGCGCATACGGAATCGTTACGAATTGCCGCTTAATTTCCGCCGGAGAAGCCATGAATCTCCTGTCCGACATACGACTCGGCTACATTACAGGACTTCTCGACGCGCCCAAACCGCAAAAACAAATCTATCAGATAATGATGGAAATTCAGCCTGCGCATTTGCAACGTACGCGCGGCGAAGATTTGGACGAAATGCAACGCGATATAATTCGCGCAGACTATTTGCGCGAAATTTTTTAACACCGGGGACACATGTTGGCGGCGACGCGTTCCCTCGAAGCCGGGCGCAGTTACCTTATTAAAAAAAGTGCGGTGAGGCGTCGCACTTTTTTTTAATAAGGAAATCTTTTTTGCCTGCGGCAAAAAACCGTGAAAAAAAAGTGCGGTGAGGCGTCGCACTTTTTTTTCACTGATGTTATGTATAATTCTCTCAATTATGTATCATACTGTTATCGTGAACAAATAAATACTTACCATCGCCGCCGTGGCTAACCCCCGCGCGGATGCCGAAGGGAGGTAAAACGGTATGGAAAACAACAAAAAGCACAATGCACAGGACACCACAAACAAAAACAACAACAGAACCGAGTTTGCGGAAGACTGTAACAACAACGCATCCAACAACACAAACAATAAGAATAAGAACAAGTAATTTTGCAAAAAAAAAGAGTCGGCGAGTGACACTCGCCGACTCTTTTTTTATGGGTCGGGAAATTGCGCCCGGCTTCGAGAGAATGTGTCGCCGCCGACACATGCCCCCGGTGTCCACCGCGCGCTTGGCGCGCTTTTTTTATGGGCCGGGAAATTGCGCCCGGCTTCGAGAGAATGTGTCGCCGCCGACACATGCCCCCGGTGTCCACCGCGCGCTTGGCGCGCTTTTTTGTTGCACAAGACAGCCCTTTGACATAGAATGAAGCAAGGGAAAATCTAGGGCGTGTTGCCACTACGCGAATGGCAACACGCCCTAAAAGGGAGCTATTATGCGATTAATGAAAGCGATACGTGCGCGCGACCCGGCTGTGCGTTCGTGGCTTGAAATTTTGCTTTATCCGGGATTTTGGAGCATGTTTTTTCACAGGCCCTGCCATTTTCTTTACAACCGGAGGCTTTATTTCCTTGCGCGGCTTGTTTCGCAATACGCGCGTTTTGTTACGGGAATTGAAATTCACCCCGGCGCGCAAATCGGCAAGGGCGTTTTTATCGACCACGGATTCGGGGTTGTTATCGGCGAAACCTGCATAATCGGCGACGATGTGCATATTTATCACGGCGTAACCCTGGGCGGAACGGGCAAAGAAAAAGGCCTCAGGCACCCCGTTATCGGAGATAACGTGGTTATTGGCGCGGGCGCGTTGGTTTTAGGTCGCGTTCATATCGGCGCGGATGCAAAAATCGGTGCGGGCGCGGTTGTTGTGTCGGACGTTCCCGAAGGCGGAACCGTTGTCGGCGAAACCGCACGACTTGTGGGTTGCGAGGCGTCCACACGCTATGAAGTAGAGGCACTCAGGGCGAAAATTTCCGAGCTTAAAACACTGATTGACGGATAAAAAGCGCGCAAGCGCGCAGTGGACACCGGGGACACGTGTCGGAATCGGCACGTTCCCTCGAAGCCGGATGCAGTTTTCTATTGCATAAAAAACCGTATCACTAACTTGCCCACTTGCCCTAACGCCGGATTTTAATTACAATGTAAAAAATCGGGAAAAGAGGCGAAAAAAATGGCAAAGAAGAAAACCGACTCGAAAAAAAATAAAGAAGCCATCGTATTTGAGGACCAGGCCGCAAAAGAGGAGGCGTTACATAATGCCCTCGCGAATATTGAAAAGCAGTTCGGCAAGGGCGCGGTTATGAAAATGGGCGAAAAAATGGACGATATGGATATTCCCGTGGTTACGACGGGAATACTTAGCATAGACCTCGCGCTTGGCGTAGGCGGTGTGCCAAAGGGGCGCATCGTTGAAATCTACGGGCCGGAGTCATCGGGAAAAACGACGCTCGCGCTTCACGTTGTTGCGGAATGCCAAAGGCTCGGCGGGATTGCGGGCTACGTTGACGCGGAACACGCAATGGAACCGGTTTACGCGAAAAAACTCGGCGTTAACATCGACGAGCTTTATATTTCACAGCCCGACGACGGCGAACAAGCTCTTGAAATTGCGGAGTCCATGGTGCGGTCGTCGGCGATTGACATCGTGGTCGTTGACTCCGTAGCGGCCCTTGTGCCGCGCGCGGAAATCGAGGGCGAAATGGGACAAGCCACCGTCGGCGTGCAAGCGCGCCTGATGTCGCAAGCCCTGCGTAAACTCACGGGAATTACAAGCAAAACGAATTGCATTGTAATTTTTATCAACCAGCTTCGCGATAAAATCGGCGTAACCTATGGTAGCCCGGAAACAACAACGGGCGGTCGCGCGCTGAAATTCTACTCGTCCGTGCGCATTGATATTCGCCGCTCCGAGACGATTAAAGTCGCGGAAAGCCCCGTCGGCAACCGCACAAAGATAAAAATTACGAAAAACAAAGTCGCTCCGCCGTTTCGGACCTGCGAAGTTGACATAATGTACGGCGAGGGAATTTCCAAAGAAGCCGATATTCTCGACCTCGGCGCGCAAATGAATCTTGTTAAAAAAAGCGGCGCATGGTTTTCCTACGGCGAAACGCGCTTGGGTCAAGGTCGCGAAAACGCCAAAACCTACCTGCGCGACAACCCCGAAATTCGCAGTGAAATCGAAAATTCCGCCCGCGAACAATTCGGCATGAAATCGCTCGAGGCTTTGGCCTCGCCGGAAAACTATGTAAAAGTTGACCCCGCCGCCCTCGCGGCAAACGACGACGATGACGCATTGGAAATTGAAATCATGGACATGGAGGACGAACATGATTAAGACCACGAAGATGAACACCGTCGGCGATATTATGATTTTTGCCGCAAACGCTAATCCAAAATTGGCGCAGGGTGTTGTTAAGCGTTTGGATTTAAAGCTCGGCGAGTCGGAAGCGGGCAAATTTTCCGACGGCGAAACAAAGATTATCGTAAGCGACACCGTTCGCGGCGCGGATGTATTTATAATTCAATCGACGTGCCCGCCGGTGAACGACAATTTGATGGAACTTTTAATCATGCTTGACGCAATGCGGCGGTCGTCGGCGGGACGAATTACGGCGGTTATCCCCTATTACGGCTACGCGCGGCAGGACAGGCGTTCCCGCTCCCACGACCCGATAAGCGCGAAGCTCGTCGCCGATATGATAACAAAAGCGGGCGCGAATCGTATTTTAACAATGGACCTGCACTGCCCGCAAATTCAAGGTTTTTTCAACATCCCGCTCGACCATTTAAAAGGCGTGTACATGTTCGCGAGCCATTACAGAAGCGGAAATGTTTTCGGCAACTGTATGTCCGACGTTGTGATTGTTTCACCGGATTTCGGCTCGGTGGCGCGGTGCAAAAATTTCGCAAGTATGCTCAATGTGCCGCTCGCAATCGTTGACAAACGGCGTTTGGACGACAAAAAAAGCGAAATCGACCATTTCATCGGCGATGTCAGCGGAAAACGCGCGATACTTCTCGACGACGTTCTTGCGACAGGCGGCTCACTTTGCAACGCCGCAAAAGTCGTTATGGACCATGGCGCGAAAGAAGTCTACGCCTGCGTAACCCATGCGATTTTATGCGGCAACGCCGTTGAAAATATAAAAAATTCACCGATAAAAGAACTCGTTCTTTTGGACACAATAGAACTTGACCCCGCAAAAAAACTGGACAAAATCAAGGTACTGTCCGTAGCCGATTACATCGGCAACGCGATAAATTGTATTCATAATAACGAATCATTAGGAGAGCTTTTTCTTAAAATGGATACGAAAAAATGATTCAAAAACTGAAGCTCGCCGCGCGAAATTTTCGCAGTTTCCGACAAACCCACCCGATTACCATGCGTTACGGCATCGACGGAATTTTGCTTATGGGTGCGGTTTCAATCGCGGCGAACAATAATAACCTGTTTGCGCAGAGGCTTGGCGCGGACGAATTTCAGCTTAGCATGTTGCAATTTTTGCCGCAGATGCTAAGCCTTGTTTTGCTTGTGCCGATGGGGCTTATGACCGACAGCTTTGCAAACAAGCGGCGTATGCTTTCCGCCGCTCTTGTTATGGCGGGGATTTTTTTCGCGATTGCAAGCATGGCAGCTTTTGTGCCGGATGTTTTGCCCGATGTTCCCGTTTATTTTTTTATCGCGTTTTTGGCGTTGGCAAACGTGTCCGTTGGTGTGATGAATATTGCGTGGCAGTCGTATTTTCCCGAGGTTGTGCCGGAAAATGCATGGACCGAGGGCGTCAAGGAGTCGCGCAACAATGTTTTGACGTTCCGCGCGCGAATGACCATGATTATCCAGCTAATCGCGCCGCTTTCGATTGGTATAATTTTGACGTCGATTGCAAGCGACGCAGGCAAAATCGCCGCGCATCAGATATTTTATATTCTGGCGGCGGTTCTTCTTATCTCAAACGCGATTCACTTCCGCAAAATTAAGGCCGTGCGCCCGGCGGAACCCAAGCGCGTGTCCCTCAAGCAGTTAAAAACGGCGGCGGGGCGACTGTCGAAAAATCGCCTGTTTATCCTGTTCGCGCTGGTCATTTTATTTTTTCATATGACGTGGCACGCGGACTGGACGTTGTATTTTATCGGACAGAGAAATTACTTGGAGATGAACGAATTTTTGCTAAGTTTGACGCCGGTTGTCGCGATGATTGCGCAACTTGTTACACTAAAACGCTGGAGCCGGAATAACCTGAAACAGGGCGTTGAAAAGCCGCTGGTTTGGGGGATTTTAGGGCTCGCGCTGTGTCCGGCTGCGATGATAATCGGCGTGTCGATTCCGATTCGCGCCGTCGGAATCCCCGTGTTTTTGCTGCTTCACGCCGTCGGGCATTTGGCGTTCGCAAATATCACGCTTAACCTGTTCCAATGTCTGCTAAAAGTAGTGGACGAAGAGTATCGCAGCTTTTCAATTTCCGTTTACACCGTGCTGATTACGCTTTCGAACGCGGTCATGCCCGTAGCGGGTGTGGCGATGTATCGCGGCTTCGGCGCGGCGGTCGGCGACGGGAGAACCGGGCTTGTAATCACATTCGCGATTCTGTTTTTCGCAAGAATTTTAGCAGGCGGCGTGTGGACACTTTATGTAAAATACGCGGCAGGGAAAAGGAAAGAGTATCTCTGATGGGAGGATTCATAAAATGGACAGTCTTGAGAATTTAAAATTGTACTACGCGCAAATGGATTTTGAGCGGAAAAAGGATTTTATTCTGAAATTAAAAACCGACCCGCAAATCGCAAAAAGCGCGCCCCATCGGCAGTTTTTGGAGGAGTGCATCCTGTCCTACAACGCCGAAGTCCGAGAGCGCAACAAATCGGCGGGTTTTGCTCCTAAGGAGCGCAAAATGCCCGACATTTCGCCCGACACCTTTGCAAAAGCACTCGCGACCTTGGTTCACGGCGAGCCGAAAGTCGCCAAAGTTTCGCTTAGGTCTCGGCTTTTGGGCAAATGGCAACGCGACCCCGAGGATGGCGATTTTTACTACAAATTCAACGAAGACGGCACATTTGAAACAAACGAATTCGAAGGCGCGACCGGCGAGGGAGATACCCTCGTCGGAAATTTCAGCGTCGGCGCGGACAATGTTGTCTTGATGGAGCCGCACGAAAAACTCCGCTTCACAAGCCTGATGTTTTCCCAAAACGCTGAAAGCCTGATAATCCGCCTGAAAGACGGGCTTACGTTTGAGTACGCGCGGCAGGCTTGAGCATTTTTTAGGGCGTGTTGCCGATAGTGGCAACACGCCCTAAATTTTCTCGAACAACGACCGGCTTTTGTACGTATATTCCACGGCGGAGTAGAGGCTTAGGCCTACGGTTAAAATAGTCAGGGCGAGGGTTAAAATCCAATTTTGGAGGATGGTAAACGGGAACGGCAACAAAATATAGATGACAAGCACGCATTGCATGATTGTTTTCAGCTTCGCGCTAAAACTTGCGGCTACAACGATTTTTTGCTCGAGAGCGAGTTGGCGCAGACCGGAGAGGTAGAATTCGCGGCTGATTAAAGCAATCGTTGCCCACGCGGGGAAAGTGCCCGTTGCGGTAAATGCGATTAACGCCGCGCAGACCAGCAGTTTGTCCGCAAGCGGGTCCATCAGTTTGCCGAAATTCGTTACAAGTCCCATTTTCCGCGCGAGATAGCCGTCGAGGGTGTCGGTAATGGCGGCGGTGGAAAATAAAAATAACGCGAGCCACTCGTTCGGCACGTCGGCGAAGGGTTTTGCCAAATACACGACCAAAAACGCCGGAATCAGCACCACGCGTAACAAGGTTATCTTATTCGGAAGGTTCATTTCTCACCATTGCTCCTCACGCCAAAATTCCTTGCAGGTCGTAGCCGTCGGTTGCGGCTATTTTTACGTTGACAATTTGTCCCTGTTTCAGCTTGCGCGGCGAAGAAAATCGCACCGTGCTGTCGGATTCGTACGCGTCGTATTGAGTGCGCCCGATGTACTCGCCATCTTGCGAATCGACGATTACGGGCAAGGTCTGCCCTACATATTTTTCCTGCCGCGCAAAGTGGATTCTTTGTTGAAGTTCCATCAGTCGCGCGTGGCGGTCGCGTTTTGTTCCGTCGGGGACTTGGTCGGGAAAACCTGCGGCGGGGGTGCCTTCCTCGCGGGAATATGGAAAAGCACCCATGCGGTCGAATTGCGTTTCTTCCACGAAATCAAGCATTGCGTCGAAGTTTTCATCGGTTTCGCCGGGGAAGCCGACCATTAAAGTTGTGCGAATCGAGATGCCCGGCACGCGGTCGCGCAAAACTTGTATAAGCCGTTGCAGCTCGAATTTCCTGCCTTTGCGTCCCATTCGCGTTAAAATCGCGTCCTCGCTGTGCTGGATTGGCATGTCGATATATTTGCAAATTTGCGGCATTTTCGCGATTACGTCGATGAGCGAGGGCGTGATATGCTCGGGATAGGCGTACATCAGGCGAATCCACGTTGCGCCCGATGTTTCGGCGATTTTTTGCAACAACTCCGGCAATTTTTTCGCGCCGTACAAATCAAGACCGTATGACGCCGTGTCCTGCGCGACGATAACAAGCTCGACCGCGCCGGCGTCAACAAGCGCGCGGCATTCTTGCAAAATTTCCGCCTCGGGACGGCTTTTATACGCGCCGCGAATTTGCGGAATTGTGCAATATGCGCAGGCGTTGTCGCAACCTTCGGCGATTTTTACATATGCGATGTGAGGAATTTCGCTGTCGGCACGGCCCGCCAAGCGGGCGGTTAAAACCGCTGACCCATCGTTCGCGTTTACGGAGTTCGTCTTAAAGCCGGATTCACCTGATTCACCGGATTCACCTGATTCAATTGAAACGCCCAAAAGCCCCGCAACAATTTCATCAATTTTCTCATACTCGCCCACCCCGACAAACGCGTCGACCTCGGGAATCTGCGCTTTAATTTCATCTTTGTAACGCTCAACCATACAGCCCACAACAACAAGAACGCGCTCGTGGTGCGCTTCCGACAGTGCGAAAACGGTGTCCAAACTTTCGGCAACGGCGTCGGAAATAAAACCGCAGGTATTTATGATTATTGCCGCCGCGGCTTCGGGATTATTCACAACGCGAAAGCCCGCGCCGCGAAGCGTTCCGACCATTATCTCGCCGTCCACGCGGTTTTTGTCGCAGCCCAGCGAAATCAGGTAAACAGAATTAAGACGAGATTCTGTTGCATCATGCATTTTGCAGTTCCCACGCTTTTACGCAATTTTCCATCAAAGTCGCGACGGTCATCGGGCCGACGCCGCCCGGCACGGGCGTGATGTACGAACATTTATCAAAAATCGCGTCGTAATCAACGTCGCCGCAAACCTTTTTGCCCTCAAGGCGGTTCACGCCCACATCGATTACAATCGCGCCGGGCTTGACCATATCCGCCGTGATAAATTTCGCGCGCCCAATCGCGGCAACGAGAATATCCGCGGCGCGGCATTCCTCCGCCAAATTTTTCGTACGGCTGTGACAAATTGTAACCGTGGCGTTTTCTGCCAAAAGCATAAGCGCGAGCGGCTTGCCTACGATATCACTTCGCCCCACGATAACGGCCTTTTTCCCCGAAATTTCAATACCTTCGCGCTTCAAAAGCGTCACACAACCCGCTGGTGTACAGGGCAAAAGCGTCCCTTGCCCCGTCGCCGCAAGCCCTACATTATAGGGATGCAAGCAGTCCACATCCTTTTTCGGATTCATCCTCGAAAGCACTTCGTCTTTAATAATTTGCGGCGGGAAGGGCTGTTGAACCAAGACGCCCGTAATTTTCGAGTCGTTGTTAATCCCGTCGATTAAATTTAAAACCTCGCCGTGCGACGCATTTTCGGGCAATTTAAAAAGCTCAAAATCAATCCCGCATTCCTCGCACGCCTTTTTTTTCATGTTGATATACACAATCGAAGCGGGATTGTCTCCGACAAGCACAACCGCCAGTTTTCCCTTTTTCTCTGCGGGCAACGCCGCAACCTCCGCGCGGATTGTTGCCGCATGTTTCTTTCCGTCAATGATTTTTGCCATGTTTTTTCACCATTCGCTGAGCGTACAAATCGCCATTAAAAATTGGTCGCCCGCGTTCCTCTCGTTTATTTTTTACACTTGACCTCCGAAAAAAAATTTAAGTTCTCGGGGCTCTGCCCCGAACCCCGGAAACTTTTGAAAAAGTTTCATCAAAACTTTGAAATTTGGATTTTGTTTAACTTTTTGCAAATTTTAAAGTTTTTGTCGAACTTTTTTCAAAAAGTTCGTGGGGGTGCGGGGGCAAAGCCCCTGCGGTTTTAGAGTCGGCGAGTGACACTCGCCGACTCAGTTTTGCACGTCGCCATAAAGCTCGCGATATTCCTCCCGCGTAATCGTGACTTTTCGCGGCTTTACGCCGTCTTCGGGCCCGACGATTCCGCGCGCGTGAAGGTCTTCCATCAAGCGCGAGGCGCGGTTATACCCGATGCGGAATTGCCGTTGCAAAATGCTTGTTGAGCCCTTGCCTTTTGAAATCAAAAAATCAACGGCATCGTGGAAAAACTCGTCCACTTCGCCTTCGATTACTTTTTTGCCCGGCATTGTTACGCGCTGGATTTCCTCCTGCGTATGCTCGACCGGGGCTTGCGCTTTTAGGAAATTCACGATGCTTTCGACCTCGCCCTCGGAAATAAATCCGCCCTGCACGCGAAGCGGCTTGTTTTGCCCCATCGGCATAAACAGCATGTCCCCGCGGCCGAGGAGTTTTTCCGCGCCGTACATGTCCAAAACCGTGCGCGAATCGATGCCGCTTGACACGGCGAACGCCAGGCGCGATGGGATATTCGCCTTAATAAGTCCCGTGATAACGTCAACGGAGGGGCGTTGCGTCGCGACAATCAGGTGAATTCCGGCGGCGCGCGCCTTTTGCGCAAGGCGACAAATCGACTCCTCGACTTCGCCCTTGCACGACATCATTAAATCGGCAAGTTCGTCGATTATCACAACAATTAGCGGCAAACTTTCAGCCGCCGCAACGTTGTAGCTTTTTATATCGCGACAACCCGCCTCGGCAAAAAGCGCGTAACGTTGCTCCATTTCCGCAACAGCCCAGCTTAACGCCCCCGCCGCTTTTTTCGGGTCGGTGACAACCGGGATTAACAAATGCGGAATTCCGTTGTAAACACTAAGCTCGACGACCTTTGGGTCAATCATTAGCAGCTTCACTTCGTCGGGTCGCGCCTTGTACAAAATGCTTACAATAAGAGTGTTTATGCAAACGCTTTTGCCGCTGCCCGTCGCACCTGCGATTAAAAGGTGCGGCATACGCGCGACGTCGGTGATTACGGGGCTTCCCGCGATATCCTTGCCCACAGCAAACGCCAGTTTCGACGGGAAATTTATAAACCGTTCGTCTTCAACGATTTCGCGCAAAAAAACGCCCTGCGGGTCTTTGTTCGGAATTTCGATGCCGATTGCCGAACGGCCGGGAACGGGGGCTTCGATGCGCAAACCCTGCGCCGCAAGGGCGAGGGCGAGGTCGTTGTTTAAATTCGTAATTGAGGCAACCTTTACGCCCGCGCCCGGTGCGAGGTCGTAGCGCGTGACGGTCGGCCCCACGCTTACTTCGATGACCCGCGCTTCGATTTTAAAGCTGCGCAAAGTTTCCTCTAAAATGCGCGAATTTTCCAAAACCTGCGTGCGCGATTCCGCCGAAATTGCGGGGCGGTCGTTTTTTGTCAAAAAGCTCATCTCGGGCAGATTGAAATCTTCGTATGTTTCCAAAGGCGGCGACGATTGCGGCTCGTCGTCCTCGTCGTCTTCGCTTTCGAAAGTCGGCGCGGTGCTTGCCGCCGCACCCTCAACAAGCCCGCGCACAAGCGGCTCCTCGCCGTAAACATGCACGTCAAGCGGCAGGACAACGGGCTCGTCCTCGTAATATTCCTCGGCTTCTTGTGTGGCTTCATATAAATCTGCAACTTCATACGCGCCTTCATGCTCGCCTTCATACGCGACTTCGTACTCGCTTTCATACGCGTCCTCGAGATACATATCGTTTTCATACGACGCGCCCTCTTCCCACGGCGGAAAATCTTGCTCGTCGGGAAAAACATCAGGAAGAACGGCGGGAAACGTAAGCGTGCTTGCCTGCGCCGTTGTGTTACCATAATCCGGTCGCGGGTCAAAAAGCGACTGCTGTCGCTTCCGCGCGCGCGGTTTTCTTTGCGAAAAAGACTCGTCGAGTTCTTCATTAATAAGGCGAATTTTTGGAGGCGGTGCGGCGGTGTCATCGTTTTCGATGTCAACAAAATTGCCCTTTTTTGCGCCGGGCGCGGGCGGGGAAACATAGGAAGGGCGCGGCATAAGCGGCGAAAGCGGCGGCAGTTCCGGCTCGAAGCCTCTGTCTCTTTCGTCCCATTCTTCCTCAAAAAAAGTATCCTCCTGCTTTGTTTCCTCGTAAAAATCGCGCGCTTTTTTCACGCCCGTCCCCACAAATGACACAAACGAACGCCCCGTTATAAGCACAGCAAGAATTATCGACGCGGCAATAAGCACAAAAACGGCGATATAAGCATTTGTCAGACCGACCAAAGGTCCGCCGATAATAAGCCCGAAAACACCGCCGCCGGAGTCCAGCCCCGCACTGAAAACGGCGAAAAAAACAAAGGAGTCCGGCTCCGGCGCGAAGTCAAAAAAAATATGTAGAAGTGCCAACACCATCCAAAAAAACGCAAACATTTTAACAATCGGCGGCCGAAACTCTCGCACGGCAAGCCTGCAAACAGCAAACGCCAAAATCCCGACGGGCAAAAGAAAGCCCCCAACGCCGAAAAGTCCAAACAAAAGCCCCGCAAAAATCCGAACAGCCACGGCCGGCTCTTCAGTGAAAATATACGCTCCAATCAAAAGTAAAATTAAAATCCCGACCGCACCAACAACAAGATACGTCACTTCATTTTGCACGGCGGGCTTTTTTTCGTGCGTTTTTTCCGGAGCATTACTCGGAACGGATTTTCTTCGCGGCATTAAAAATGCACCCCATTGTCAGAAATATATCGGCGAGTATAGCACCAATAACCGCGAATTACAACAATTAAAGCACCCTCAACGTATCTTCAAAATACCCAATGCAACTATTTGCAACATTATTCGACTCTGTCCCGGGCGTTTGACACTTGAGGGCTGAAGCGCGCATCAAAAAAGTAAGGAATAATGAGGTCTAGGCCTTATTTTTTTGCCAAAACTCACTTGACTAA
>JGI24703J35330_11748482_pt1 | contig 17295 bp, 15 predicted proteins | sample TergutNt197P1_FD_35330 | JGI IMG/M metagenome (IMG submission 35330) | reverse complement strand
TCATACGGCTTGATAGGGTTATTATACACTAAAAATATACAATATGCAATAGAATGTCAACGCTTTGTCACATGTTACAAAAATTGTAACATGTGACATTTTTGTAACAAATAAATAAAAAAATCACTCTTGAAACAAAAATTATAATTTTTCATTTCAGAGCGATTATTGTAAATAACTATATAAATTGTCTATCATCACAAGCGCTTGCGCGCCCGATAGATTCTATTAAGTAAAGCGTTGGAACATGGGATGTTCCATTTATTTTGATAACGGCCTTTTTTTGACCTATAACCATAAATTCTTCTTTTGGAATTTCATAATAAAGTGAAACTTCTGCAAGGCTTGCCACCGTATTTAACTTTCCATTTGTTATAGTAATAATTTTTGCACCAAGACTTTTAAATCCTTCTAAGCGGTCAATTAAAGGAAGGGTTTCGCCTGATATTGAAATAGCAACAACTATCGTATTACTATGATCCTCAACCGGTATCGGAACGAAAATACTGTCATAGTATTGTGCTGATTTACCCATGGTTGTAAGAAATAACGACCCATATTTTGCCATAACGCCTGATGAACCTTCACCGATAAATATAACCCGCTGGGCGGATTTGATTAAGTCAGCAGCATTTAATATTTGATTTTCAAATTGAGTAACGCCGTCAATAGTACTAAATTTAAAATATCGATCATACGAATTATTTACTGGTTGATCGGTTATAAGACTTGTCGAACCGGATGATGTTTGATTATCCTTGAATTTAATTTTAAATTCCACAAATCCGCTACAATCAAATTTTTTACAAAATCGTAATATCGTAGCAGTCGATACATGAAGTTTTGCTGCTAGTTCTCTAATTTTCATCCCTTCTAATTCGTCCGGATGATCTTGTAAATAAAGATATATATCGAGTTCGATAGGATTGAGTTTATTGACCTTATCTGATGTAAACACGTTATGCACCCCTATTCCAAAATAAATGTAAATGTTTTCTATCACATTATAACATTTTCAAGAGATTAAAACAAGTTTATTGAGGTAAAATGTTGTGAAAAGTCTTTTATTATCGAATATTTTGACAAATTAATGTTTTAGATTAAGATAAATCAGCCCCATTTGTAGCGATAACCTTTTTATACCAATAAAATGATTTCTTTTTTGTACGACGAAAACTACCTTTACCACTATCATCTTTATCAACATAAATATATCCATAACGTTTAGACATTTCACCAGTTGAAGCACTCACTAAATCGATACAACCCCAAGAAGTATATCCCATTAAATCGACTCCATCAATTTCAACAGCATCAATCATTGCTTTAATATGTTCACGTAAATAAGAAATACGATAATCATCCTCAACAAAACCAACTTCATCAGCAACATCTATTGCGCCTAGACCATTTTCAACGATAAATAGTGGCTTTTGATAGCGATCATATAAGGCATTCATAGTAATTCTTAATCCTAGTGGATCTATTTGCCAACCCCATTCGCTCGCTTTTAAATAAGGATTTTTTACTGCAAAAAAGCCCATGTTGCCAGAAGTTTTACCTGTTACTTCAGCATCAGTGCTAGCTACGCGTGAGGAATAATAGGAAAAAGAAATAAAATCTACTGTGTAATCCTTTAACAACTCTACGTCACCATTGACCCAAGGAATTTCAATTCCTTTTTTTTCGAATTGTTTTAATGCATAACTCGGATATGCACCACGAGATTGGACATCAATAAACATATAATTCGAGCGATCACGTTTCATACTTTCCCACACATCATCTGGGTTTGACGTGTACGCATATGTATTTCCAGCGGCAAGCATACATCCGATTTTAAATTCAGAATTTATTTCACGGGCAATTTTTGTAACTAGAGAACTTGCGACTAATTCATGGTGAATTGCTTGGAATTTTACTTGCTCTTGATTCTCACTTTCTTCAAAATAAAGTCCTGCACCCATAAATGGAAAATGAAGTACAATATTAATCTCGTTAAAAGTTAGCCAATATTTAACTTTGTTTTTGTATCGTTCAAATAAAACTTCAGCATATTTCGCATAGTAATCAACCATTAGACGACTTCTCCAACCTCCGATGGTTTTTATTAAATGCATAGGTACATCAAAATGACAAATCGTTACTAAAGGCTCTATTCCATGTTTGAGACATTCGTCAAATAAATCGTCATAAAACTTTAGTCCAGCTTCATTGGGTTTTTCTTCATCTCCATTTGGGAAAATTCTGGTCCACGCAATAGAAAGTCTGTAGCATTTAAAGCCCATTTCAGCAAATAATGCAATATCTTCTTTGAAATTATGATACATATCAATCGCTTCGTGACTCGGGTAAAAATGTTTATCATCGCATTCAAACATTTTCATTTTCCCCATACCTACGGGGAAACGGTCACCACCATGTGGCATAACGTCAACATTTGCGAGTCCCTTTCCATCTTTATTAAATGCACCTTCACACTGATTAGCAGCTGTTGCTCCACCCCATAAAAAATCTTTTTTTAATGGCATAATATAATCCTCCAATTTTTTATAAAATAATGATTTTCATTGTGTCTCTCAATAAGGACTAAAACCACGCTTGATTAAGAAATCAAGACGTGGTAGTAGTCTAATAGTTTGGTAATTTTTCTTTATACTCACACATCATCAATTAATCGACTAAGCGAATTTCTCTAATTTGTGTGTTTCCTTGAGTATTTACAAATACACGGAAATCACCCACATTGTATGTTCCTGAAGCATTATTACGGATTTCGATTGTTTCAGTTACAACTCGAGTATGTCCACCACGTAAATATTCAGTAACAGTTATAGTTAAATCATTTGTATTTCCTGGTCTTTGAGATACATTTGCAGTTGGCACAACATTTTCAAGTAATGTTTGCCCAGCAGTCCACTCAAATAACGATAGTCCATTATATTGTGGAAGATTATTTCCAAACAATAACCATGCATAGTGACCATTTAATTCGCGATCAACACCTGGAACTCGAAGTTCTGTAAATGCCGTATGAATCGCATTTGGTATATGATCAGCTGCTCTTTGGTTTGAAGCCGCATGTCCGTGACAAGTAATTGCATTAACAATCCAAGTTGGTGTCGTAATTGCAGCAAGCTCTGCGTTCGTCCAGTTATCAAAAGCAACACATGCTGGAATAACCGCAGCAAACATATATGGTGCATACATTACTGTGCGAAGTGCACCAACAGCCCCAATTGAAGCTCCTGCTAAGTAAATGCGATCCGTATCAACATTATGAGTTGCAGCAAACTCTTGTACAAGTTCTACAATCATCGATGGAGATGTTCCAAATACCCACATATTACGAGATTGAGGTACTAAAACATATGCTCCGCCAAAAATTGCTTGTGATTCATCACTTGCAAGATTGATTGCACCACGGTGTCCTAAAAGTGGAACTAGTCCATCCTCTGTACTTTGGGTAGCAGTTCCATCTCCAATTCCATGTAACCAAACAATTAAAGGACGGTTACCTTCAACATTTGGCACAAAATAACGATAATCCATCGCAACGTGTGATCCATGACCGAATCTGCTTTCTTCATCTCTTATAACCACATCAGATTGAACAAAAGTAAATTCATCGTTAAGTGTAAGCGTATAAGTTAATGCTAATAGAACTCCTCGGTTTTCAACAGGTGCCCAACCAACTGAATTTTCACCTGGATTTGGACTTGTAGGATTTACAGCAAGTTCAATAAATAATCTTCCATCTTCAAGTACTTGTAAACTAATTACTTGGCGATCAACCGGTGCTGATGTTACAGCCTCACTCCAGATAACATCCGCTGTATGGTAAGCAGTTACAGCGAACATTTCAGGTGCAATAATTTCAAGATTCCAACCTGTTTCAGGTGCTTCAACTACTAATCCATCAATTAATTCACCTAATTGATGAACAGTACCATGTAAATCAAATGATAAAGTTTCCACTGTATCCGCATGTGCATTTAGAGCTGGAAACACCAATAAAAGAGTTGCAACAATTCCTGTGATAATAATTTTATTTAATTTATTCATTACGACATTTCTCCCTATTTTTAATTTCACGAAAATTAACTGATTAAAATTTGAGTAATATTGCGAGTATAAATTATTTTATTACCAAACTATTAAATGGTGTAGATTATGTTAGCCTTTGTGAAACAAAGGCAAGTGCTCTTTATGAGCTTCTAACATCTCATCGAGTAATGCTTTAGCTTGGGTCCCACTTGTAACGATCGGGTTCATCGTGAAAGCTTGTAGTGCTTTCTCATAACTTCCAGTTACAGCTGCTTCAATTGTTAATTCTTCCATCGATTTCATAACTTGTAATAACCCACGCGTTGAAGATGGCATTGGTCCAAAATTCAGAGGTTGTGGTCCAGCTGCTTTAATATAACTTGACACTTCAACAATACTATCAGCCGGTAAATCAGGAATCGCTCCATTATTATGCGTACTAACAACCATAACTGTACCTTTATCATTATAAATTGAATTAATTAACTCACATGCTGCATCCGAGTAAAATGCTCCCCCACGCTGTGATAATTGTTTCGGTTTTTCATGAAGATCAGCATTTTTGTAAATCTCAAACAATTCTGTTTCGACTTTTTTAACTTGCTCCGCACGCGTTCCTTTTTCTTCAGCGTCTTTCATCTCTTGTTCTAGTGCATCACCCGTCATATAGTAGTATTGATGATATGGACAAGGCATCATTTTTAAATCTCGGATTTGTTCAATCGGGAATTTCATTGCGCGAATATTGGCAACCCCAGACTCGGCTTTTTCACTTCCGTAGATTTTTTCAATAACTTCCATTGTACGTTCTTTACCTTGTTTATCATAAACACGATGCCAATGTAGATGATTTAATCCTCCAAAACGTAAGAAGAAGTTTTTATCACGACTAATCTCCATTTTTTCTCGGTTTTTAAAGAATTCCATCATGCCGCCTTCACCACCACTTAAAGCAAATTCAGCAATCATTTCATTCATAATAGGAACATTACATAAACCTACAACTTTATCCCATTTACCATATTTCGCAACAGCTTCTGTTACCATTCCTGCTGGATTAGTAAAGTTAACAAGCCATGCATCAGGACAGAGTTCTTTCATATCCTCAACAATATCAAGAATAACAGGAATCGTTCTAAACGCTTTAAACATTCCACCTGCACCATTTGTTTCTTGACCAATCATCCCATATTTTAATGGAATTCTTTCATCTTTTATTCTTGCATTCAAAAGTCCTACTCTAAATTGTGTAGTAACAAAATCAGCATCTTTTAAAGCATCACGACGATTGAGGGTTAAATAAACTTTACAATCAATTCCTGCTGCTTCAACCATCCTTTGTGCTAAACTTCCAACAATTTCAAGTTTTTCGCGACCTTCTTCAATATCTACTAACCATAATTCTTTTACAGGTAATTCGTGATGACGTTTAATAAAACCTTCCATTAATTCAGGAGTATAACTTGATCCTCCACCGATAGTTACAATTTTTAGTCCATTTTTTTCCATTCTAATTATCTCCTTTGTCAGTTAATTTTAAATGATGATAAAGCGCACCAATTAAATTTGATTGATTAAAAAATTCACATGCCACGATTTTTGGTGTTGGTATAAGTGGCATATATGGTTTTATTGGATGACTATCACAGAATTCCTGAATATTTTTCCTGAGATATTCGATTAATAAAGGTTGTCTACTGATACCACCACCGATAGCAAGTAAATCTAAATCCAGTAATGTTTGTATATTGTACAGTTGATATGCTAAGGATTTTGTATATTCATCTAAAACGGCAAGCACATCTTCATTACCGGCATTTGCCATATCGAATACTTTATATCCATTTAAATCATTAACATCTATTTCCAATTTTTTTGCAACCTCAGTGATTAAATATTTTGAGCCACCAGTTTGTCCCCAAAATTCCATCTCTTTAGGATTCGTTAGTAGAAAGCTCAGTTCACCAGCAGAAAAGGTATTTCCTTTGTATATTTTTCCGTTTAATATTAATCCACCCCCAACAGCGGTACCAAGGCAAATTGCTGCTCCGTTTTCCACACCTCGAAGAGAACCTTTCCAAAATTCTGCGAGTACCGCAGATTTACCGTCATTTTCTACTGTTATTGGAATATCATAGTTAAATTTTTCTTGTAACATTTTTGGTAAATTCATTCCTGCTAAGTAGTAAAATGAACCGCCAGTAAACGAGTGACCTGTGTCACTATCAAGTATCCCTGGAAAACTTAACGCTACCCCTGAAATTTGTGAATAGTATGGGTCGATAACATCCTTTAATGTATCTAGTAAGTCTTGTTGATCACTCTCTCCAAGTTTAGGGCTTGGGGTTTTATGTTTTTCTAGAATTTCTCCGTCTTTAGTCATTAATGCTGACTTTATCTCGGTTCCACCTAAATCTATTGCTAAGTATTTTGTATCCATTTTTCATCACCTCTTTAGTAAACCCTTTTCACGAATCTACCAACTATTATAGTCGCTAAATTCAAGATTTTCAAGTCCAAATCGACAGTTTGACACAGGTGTTCCACGGTTGTTACAGGTGACATTTTAATTTTCGCATAAAAAAAACTCCTTTATATATATAGAAAATATTAAGAATTTCTAAAATATAAAGGAGGTAAAATTTAAATATTTATTTTTAAAAACGATGTTGTTGGTAAATAAATTCATGTCCAGGTTCGTATGCTCTGAATTCGTAACCAAGTGAACGTAAAAACTCTATTATAGCAGGAAGTGCCTCAACTGTTGAATTTTCCTCATGCAAAACAATCACGATTTCTGGTGGGATATTTGTGTGGTTAATTTGATTTGTTAAATATTCTAGTATCATAGTGGAGTTATTGCGCCAGTCTTGTGGATCGATATTCCAATCGATACATTTCAAATTTGCTTCATCTACTGCTTCTCTGTGTCCTGATCCAGGACGAAAACCTGTCATCATACCAAAAGGTGCACGACATAGGTTAGTGTGATGACCTACTTTATCATAAATAATTCCTTGTAATTGCAACATTTCATCAACAAATCTTTGCGCAGCTCCATATCCACGATAGAGTGTCTGATAAGAATGAGTCATTGAATGTAGTCCTAGATAATGTCCATCAGCCAAAATTCTTTCAAGTATTCTTTGTGGATCAGAAAAATTTAACAATTCATCTCCGATAACAAAGAATGTTGCTGGTACATTTTCCTCTTGCAAAATATCTAAAATGCGGTCGGTATTCCAAGTAGGTCCATCATCGAAAGTCAAAAACGCGATGCGTTCTGGTTTTGATTCAACTTCTATTTTATTTTCATAATCGATTTCGTCATTACCCTCATCAGTCTGAGAATTATACTCGTATATTTCTTTAATAATATTGTCTTCGTTCTCATAATCATCATCAAAGTCATGCTCATCATTATTTAAAATTGTAATGCTATCAGATAAGTCTACTTGTTGATTTCCTAATAATTGGATTTCTTCATCTAGATTTGCACGTCTTAAGGTCGTACTAGAATTTACATTAGCTAAAGCGTAGCTACCAGCAATCAGTACCAATGAAGAAAGAAGAATAAAAAGTGACTTTTTGAAATTTTTAGACATAATACACCGCCTTTAGGATATGATGTTAATTCGAGTCAAATAGAATTTATGATAATATTATACCATTTCCTGGGAAATATTTCAACAAATTGCGACCAATACCCCAAATTTGCCACACATTATTGTAAAAATCTTTCGTATATTGCAATAGCATCTTTGATATGAATAGTTCGATTTTCTTCTTCATCAAGACTTCTTGCACCTAGATTAATTAAAATAAATTCAATTTCTTCATTTGTTCCACTCGAATCACTACTTGTAGCAAGGCTTGCTAGATTACGTCCAGCATGACTTGTAAATCCGGTTCTTCCACCAATTATTCGCGAGTTTTCATTTATGTTTGTCGACTCAGGAAAAGGCAAAAACATAAACATAGTTGATAATAGAGTTAAAGTTTGTGAATAATTTGAATTCCACTCAATTTCATACGAGGGCGTTGTAAATATCTCATAAAAAATCGGATTATCTATAGCGTAATCAAGAAATATAGCCATATCTCGTGCCGTAGTAACTTGGTCGTCGTGATGTAGACCAGAAGAATTAGTAAAAAAAGTATCGTACATTCCGATTTTTTGTGCATACTCATTCATTAAATCAATAAAATTTTCATAACTACCACTCACATGATTAGCGATTGTTGCTGTAGCATCGGCACCTGAAGATAACAATGCTGCATGCAATATTTCTCGTGCAGGACGAACTTCTCCGTAATTAAAACCGACTATCATCGCATCAGCAATCGCTAAACTTTCAAAATCAGCTCGAACCGTCATAATATCATTATATGCATAATTAATCCCGATTAAAACAGTCATCATTTTAACTAAAGAAGCTGGAAAACGCAATTCATCTACTTTATAATGATAAATAATTTCTTTACTAGTACGATTTATCAATAAAATACTTTCACTCACAAAGGGATTTTCTACCTCACTATCAAAATTTGCTTTCAATAAAATATCTCTCAAACTAAGTTCAAAGGTATCGAGGTTGTCACTTTTTTCATCATCGATTTGACTTTCCCACTGGGTAGTGTTATTCATCACTGGTATGTCATCCTCAATTAAAGTGAATTTTCTAATAAAAAATATCGTTCCAACAAAAAACGAAGTGATTATTACCAGTCTACTTATTATTTTTAATTTGCCTTTTCGAGTAATTTTTCTTTTTTTTACATTCTTTTTCATAGTCTAGCCGCCTTTTTTAATTTTTGTTGCTACACTATTTTAACATCTTAAAATAAAGACTCTATCAAAGATTAGTTAATATTTGATAAAAAAAAACCGTATTTCAAACGAATACCGTTTTTTAAATAGGGAATTTTATCGTAAAAACTACTCCATTTTCAATATTTTCAATGCGGTAATCATAATTATGTAAATCTAGAATATGGCTTACTATAAACAATCCAAGTCCTGTTCCACCAGTACTACTATTTCGAGACGCATCGACCCGCACAAATGGTTTGAAAATATTTTCTAAGAATTCTTCTTCTATATGGGCGTCAAAATTTGTTGCTGAGAATTCGTAATACCCATCATATTTTTTCGTATTAAGAACGACTTTTCCACTTGATTGAGAATAATAAATAGCGTTTGAAATAATATTTGAAAATGCAAGTTCAAGCAATATTTTGTCACCGCGAACTGTAATTAAATCATCGAGGTGGGTGTGCAAAATAACCGATTGATTAAATGCTAGTCCTTCAAGATTCAAAACAACATTTTTTATTAATTGAGCCAAGTTTAAATCGAGAGTATTTAATTGTAACTTATCTCCTTCAAGTCGACTAATCGTTAGTATATCTTGCACCAATTTTTCGAGAATGCCAATCCATTTAAAGGTACTCATCAAATACTTATCACGATTTTTAAAATCCCCCACACCATCAATCATCCCACCGACTTCGCCTTTTAACACAGTAATCGGTGTTTTTAACTCATGAGAAATTGAGGTAAATAAATTCCTACGTTGTCGTTCTTGCTCCCTTTCTTTTGCCATTTCTTTTACGAGTTTTTCGTTAGTTATTTCCAACTTCTCGATGGTTCGTTTTAAATGAAACGACATTATATTTAAGTTGTTAGATAAATCGCCTAGCTCATCATTTCTCGTTATCGTTGTATTCTCATCAAAGTTTAGTGCTGTTAAATTTTTTGAAATTTTCGTTAACGAAAGAATTGGTTTACTTAGATAACGCGAAAAAAAATAAGAAATTCCAGCACTAATCGCAACGATAAAAATAAAAATTTGTTGTTGTAAGTTATTCAAGATTGAAAAAACACGATAAGCTGGTTCAAATGTTCCAGTTAAAGCAATTGCGAACCCACCAAATTCAGGTGCGTAAAAATTTTGTTGCCAAATTGCTACTTCATTTCCATGTAAATGTGTAAGATGATTGCTCCCACGTCGATCAATATCGATAAGAACACTATCTAAGATGGCTACGTTAAATTCATTCTCGGGTAAAATTTCCCAAACTATGACTCTGAGATTATAATCATTTGCAAATTGTTGTAAAACACTGTAGTATTTCAAAAAAGGTCCTGCTTCATAAGTTTGAAAGTACCGAAACATTCGACCTATTTCAAACCAATGAACTTCTCTATCAATCCAACTGTTAAATGTTAAACCGATGTTTTTATAATCAAAAATTATACAATCATAAGTATTTTCTACTTCGTCAAATTCACAGTATTCCGTTAAAAAATCACTAATCAGTTCCATTTCAAATTCTAGGTACAACTCGAAACCAAGTCGCAGTTCATTTGAGATTTCAGCCTGTAAATTAACAATTAATTCTTCATAGTTTAAAAAAAATTCCCGTCGGTATAGACGTGGTAAACTAATTTGAATACCTAAAAAACTCAAATAAAAAGTTCCGATTAACGTAAAAAAAGTCAACAAAAAAATCTTTAAACTAATTCGTATTTTAATTTTATTAGTTTTCGTCAATTTTATAACCAACTCCTCTGACAGTCACTATTATGTCGGTTTGAAGTTTCTTTCTCAGATTTTGAATATGGACATTTATTACTTTTGCATTGCCAAAAAAATCATAACCCCATAATTGTTCAAGTAACATTTCGCGAGTAAAAACTTTCTTTTTGTGCATTAGTAACAATTTCAAAATTTCAAACTCTTTTTGTGTAAGATGAATGAGTTTACCTTCTTCATAAACGTCCATCGATTCAATATCAAGAGTTAATTTATCGTGGATTAACAGATTTGTATTCGCAGTTTCATCTAAAGCAAGTGATTCTATATTTATTCGGCGCATTAATGCATTAACGCGGGCAAGGACGAGCGGCATGTCAAAAGGTTTTGAAATAAAATCATCTGCTTTTAGCTCGAATGCACGAATCTGGTCAACCATTTCACTCATAGCAGTTATCATTATAACAGGGATATCAGATGTATTTCGGATCATCTCTAGCACAGCATATCCATCAATTTTAGGCATCATAATATCAAGCATAATTAGATGAAATTTATCTTTTTGAAATTTTGTAAATCCATCTAAACCGTCATCGGATGTAACAACTTCATATCCTGCATCAACTAAATAGTTTTTTAGAATATTTTGAATTGCAACTTCATCTTCAATTAAAAGAATTTTTTTAATCATTTTATACCTCCAAATCTTTAAGAATACTAAACTGTTTTGAAATTTTTCCACTTGTTGTACCACTAAAACTTGAAAAATCGCAATTTAGTGATACTGATTTCCTGACACATTCGCTTCCACTTTTTATCGAATCTAGTTCCAGCTCGCAGACACTCGCTTCCACTTTTTATTGTACCATAATCACTATTTAAATCGAATAAAGTTTTGATAAAGTTTTGATAAACTCGGTAATCACTTGCTAAAAAAGAGTAGTCCTTGTTTCGCTACTCTTTTATACATTAGATTTTTTTTCATTTTTTAAACGTTCATCTATACTTTCTAAGTAGGAACTCGTTACTCATAAATTTCGCAAAGTTACACCGTTAGTTAATCTCAATCGCAATAAATTGCGAGCTTGTTAACGATTGTTTAATCCAGTTTCGACTCTCAGCCACTCGAGGTTAAAAGGTTTCCCGCTCAAAATCAGGATTTTTTTGCGTGAATCGCATTTGCTTTTCGTGTCTAAAACCCTCGTCTACAATTTTTGTTTTCGTGATTCTGAGTAAGATATTTTTTCTAGTTCATCTTCTTCTGTGAATATTATACGCTCATTGTCGATAAATTCGTCGATGATTAAACCAAATTCCACGTCGTCGTAAATGTTAATTTTTGATGTTTCATCCTTTTTTTTTTCAGAATTCTTTCTTAAAGACATCTAACCACCTCATGGTTATTTTTATCTTTTATTTGTAAAATATTCTAATTATTTAAATAATCTCATGATTTGATAACCGATATAATAGATTACTTCTGATCTTAAAAATGGAAATTGTGTGCTAAATGATTGATATCTGGTAGTTGGCGTGGGTGATGAGTATGCGATGAGTCCTGCACTTCTTGCCATACTTCTTGCACGTAACATGTGTAATGGGTCGCTAACGAGTAGCACTGTTCGAATATTGTAATTTTCAATTAATTCCATCGCGTAGGAAAAATGGTCGGCTGTGTTGCGTGAGTGTTCTTCTATTAAAATTGAATTTGGGTCGATTCCCGCTTCAATAGCGTAATTTCTCGCCACGTATGATTCTGAATATTGTGCTCCTGTTCCGTATCCACCGGTAAAAATTATAATATCAGCATAATTTTCTTCATAGAGCCATATTCCATGTCTTATTCTTTCTAAAAATACGGGTGAAGGATTATTATGCCAAGCTGCAGCGCCGAGTACGATAATCGCATCCACTTGTTGTCTTTCATCTTGTGTCCCAAAGTGCCATATTCTAAAAGATGTTATCACAACTAAACTAAAAATTAGTGCGATAATTATACCCATCCATTTTAAAATTTTTAGTAAACTATTTTTTTTCTTCATAAGTTTGCCTCGATAATCCATTTATATAATTATGATTCTATATTATGATACCAAAAAAACCACTAGGTTGCAATGATTTAGTGGTTTTTGGTGATTTTATTGTAACATACTATCAAACCATCGAAAAACATTTCCTAAAACTTCATTGACTACAGTTTGGATGGCTGATCCGATATTTCCTCCTGCGCGAGCAACTACGTTGGGATTTGGTCGTTTGTACGGTTGATATGCCGTAGGAGTCTGGTAATATGGTGAATTATCATGTTGTTGCAGTTTACCTTCTTCATAAGCTTTTATCTGATCTGCTACGTCTTGATAATACCCTATATTTGCTTGTGTATAACTAGGTCGTTCATACGGTCTATAAGTTGCATTCACATGCTCGATATCGTGTCTTTCATAATCGAGATTTCGTGCTCCTTCTGAAGAAACTCCTATCCACAATAATACTACTAAGATAACAAATTTATAACGTGCTTTCATCTCGTTTTCCCCCTAACGCGACTTTCTCACATTCGTAATGTACTCTGCTATAACCTCGCCTAAGACCCTGATTGTGCGGTCCATCTCCTCTGGTGTTGATTGAGCTGCTCCTATTTCTAATAATTGTAAATTCTCAGAATGTTGTTGATTTAAATGGTTTTGTATTGTACTTATCGGAAAGATTACAATCGGTCTTGTAATGCCTGGACGTTTTGCTTCAAGAAGTGCCATAATTTCCTGAGCCATTATCATATTTGGTTCGTAGCCGGAAGGATTATCAAGTGATATAACAAAAGCGATTCTAGCATATGTAGTGCCATTTATAGTTGCGGTAGCTGCTTGGTCTGGAACATGGTCGCGGTGAATATCAAAAAAGAATTCTAATGTATCATGCTGTCTAATATTTTCAAGTAAAAAAACCTCCGATGCATGATAAGAATCGTTAAATAACCAACCTCTATCAGGTTTTATCGTTCTAATATCGCGTTCTTCAACAAAACTCGGAATATTAAAATCATTTAAAATGTGCGCTAGTTGGTGAGTATACTCTAAAATATTTACTGTTCCATTATAAGGATCACTATGAGAAGGAGCACCAATCATTTCCCAAGGATGACTGTTAAAAAAGTAAACAAGCGGAGCATCCGAGTTCACATGACGAACAAATCCCGGCGCCGGAGTCCAAGTCATCATATACAAATCAGCTGAAGGAACCTGTTGCGTGGGTGGCTCAACATCATCAACTACAACTGGAATTAAATTAGAAGCCCCAAAAACTGAAAAACCATCCCTGATAAAAAATTGCATTTGACTAACAGTAGGTTGCCAAATCATATTCCAAATTGTGCTAGGTAACGTGATGAGAGTTCTAAATATATTTGCCCCTGTTTCAAGTGAGTAATAATTAGAATCAGTCTCAAAATCAATTATCGCCCCCACAGGATAATCGTTGTTAGAAGTTTCCATTTCAAATCCAGGACGACCAATAATGATTAATGCACTCATAAATATTATTCCTGCGATTAAAAAGAGTTGGATTTTATCGGGTTTTTTCATTTTCTTCACCTCTTCATTTAATTTATTGTTATATTAGGATTCGCTTTTAATTATTGTCTAGTTACGACTCACATCAGCTTTGATAATCTCTTGGGGTTCATTTATTGTCTAAAGACATAAATAACTCCTTCAAGATTTCTTCAGCTGATGACACGTTCGTCTTCACCTTTAATTATACCGTACCGTTGTTGAAAAAATTGCCGTTTTTTGTTTAAGATTTAAGTTCTATTTAAGAATCGTCTGACGTAAAATGACATAGTTCGATAAATTGTTTGTGGTTTGTTTAATTTTTTACGTAATATCGTTCTATTTTTAACTCGTGTGACATAAAATGACTTAATTCGAGTTTTCAGGGGGTAAACGTTTATGGTGATATTTTCCTTTTTGTGTGCACTGTTATTCAAGGTGGTGCCAATGATGGGTAGTTTAGCAGGTCAAGCTTTTCCAAATCCTTTATCAGCGGAGGAGGAGGCATATTACATTGCGCAGTATGAAGGAGGCTGCAGAGTTGCTAGACAAAAATTAATCGAACATAATTTACGTTTAGTCGCTCATATTGTAAAAAAATATGAAGCTGATGGCGATAATAAAGATGACTTAATTTCGATTGGAACAATCGGTCTTATTAAGGGAATTGATTCGTATTCTTTAGGCAAAGGTACTAAACTTGCGACTTACGCTGCAAGATGTATTGAAAATGAAATTTTAATGATGTTTCGCGCTAATAAAAAAAAGCGCAACGAAGTATCACTACAAGACTCCATCGGATTTGATAAAGAAGGTAATGAAGTATCCTTAATAGATGTTTTACCAGATGACAAAATTGATATAAGTGATCATGTGATAAAACAAATAACGATTGAAAAAGTGTGGCACCATTTGGAAGTTCTTACCCCAAGGGAAAAAGAAATTATTATTCGTCGATTTGGACTTATGGGTTATGACGAAGAAACGCAACAAGAAATCGCAAAATCATATGAAATTTCTAGAAGTTATGTATCTCGTATCGAAAAGCGTGCCTTGATGAAACTCTATCGTGCGTTTAAAAAAAATCAATAATTGAATTGCACCGATTTCTTTATCAAAGATTTCGGTTTTTTTATATTCAAAAAAGAGATTCGAAAAAGACAATACTCGAATATACTAGTAGGTAGCAAGAGTTTAATAGGAGGAATTTTAATCCATGAGAAATAATATATTTTCAAACAACTTTAATTTTTGTTTACCAAGACAGTGTGAATGTAAACCAAACTGCCGAAATCGTCATCAACTACAATTTTTCTCGGCAAAAAACAACTGTTGTTGCAAAAAAAATATTGGTATACAAGCGAGTTTATCGAACACTGCATCGCAAATAGTTGAAAACACCGAAGCTATTGTTTTTGATACGATTGTGAACCAGGTCGGAGATGGGATAACCTACAATAATCAAACTGGAGACTTCACGTTAATTAAACCCGGTAATTATAAGATCGATTGGCAAGTTATTGTTGATGGAGCAAATACGACACGATACGTGAACTTTGGAATAACGCTTGATGATATATTGCAAACAAATATCCCTTTGCCGATAACAACAGGTCTTGCAAGTGGATCTTCAATCATTAAAACTACTCGTTCTAATACGATATTACAACTAATAAATAATACAACAGATAGTGTACGTTTAAGCCGACATTTACCAAACGCTAATATTGTTATTACATCGCTATAACACAAGGAGGACTATAAAATGGCTTACTTTTTACAATTAGAACTTACATCGACAACAATCCCTTTTCAAATTTTACCTAGTGGAGCTCTAACTTTTAACAATCTTATAACTTCAAGTAGCACAGCTGATTTTACTTGGACACAAGATGGCTTAATTACTATTCAAAATCCTGGTGATTATTTTATAAACTGGTTTGTTGCGCAACAAACAGGACTCTCTTTAAATGGTGCGAACTTTTTAATTGATATTTTAAATGATGAGAATAATTCATTAAGTAGCAGCCATATAAATATGGGCTCAATTTCAGGATTTGCACTTATCTCTGTTGAAGATACGCCCGTTACGTTTAAAATCGTAAATGCGTGTAATTTTGGAGCGACTTTATCTCAAGATACATTATCGAAAGCAGGAATAGCGATATATGGAGTTAGTGATGTACAAGGACCGACTGGAGCGACCGGACCGGCTGGACCTGCTGGTCCTACAGGAGCATCAGGGACACCTGGAATTGATGGAGTAGATGGCTTAACTCCATCAATTGGGACAGGCGGAACGTGGTGGATTAATGGTGTAGATAGTGGCATCGTTGCAAAAGGAGTAACTGGTCCAACTGGAAATACAGGTGCAACTGGAAATACAGGTGCAACTGGTACCGATGGCGTTGATGGATTATCTCCATCAATTGGTACTGGTGATACATGGTGGATTGGGGATGTTGACACTGGAGTACTAGTTCAAGGTCCTGTTGGAGCAGATGGTGCGGTAGGTCCTACAGGAGCAGACGGAATAGACGGAGTAGATGCTGATGCTCCTGTAATAGGAACTGGTGGTACATGGTGGATTGATGGTGTTGATACCGGAGTTGTTGCTCAAGGGGCAACCGGAGCAACAGGCACTACAGGGGCAACAGGTGCTACGGGACAAGCTGGTGAAAATGGAAATGACGGACAAGACGGTATATCTCCAGTTATCGGAACTGGGGGATCATGGTGGATTGGTGAATTTGACACAGGAGTTTTAGCTGCAGGTCCTCAAGGTATCGAAGGACCAACTGGTCCTGCTGGTCCTGTTGGAGCGGACGGTCCCGCTGGTGGAGCTACTGGTCCGAAGGGTGATGATGGCTTTAGTCCGTATATCGGTGAAGATGGTCATTGGTATGACGTAAACGGAAATACATATGTTTATGCAGAAGGTCCGCAAGGTTCCGCCGGACCTCAAGGGCTACCGGGAAATGACGGAGCTGATGGCGAAAAAGGTGCAACAGGTGCTAACGGATTAGATGGACAAGACGGTGTTGATGGGATTACACCAGTAATTGGTACAGACGGAACTTGGTGGATTGGTGAATTTGACACTGGAGTTGCTGCTCAAGGACCTAAAGGTGCAACAGGCACAGATGGTGAAAAAGGTGCAA
>JGI24703J35330_11748483_pt1 | contig 17300 bp, 16 predicted proteins | sample TergutNt197P1_FD_35330 | JGI IMG/M metagenome (IMG submission 35330) | reverse complement strand
ACTCCGATTCTCCAATTGGTAATACTTTTCTTGCGTCCATCGTAGCCCTCCATTCTTGTTACTACTATTATACGCTATTTTTAGAAGAAAATCAATGGCTCAAGAGTTAATTATGCATCCCTGATTCCTTTCCTTTTTTCAGCCAAAAGCATAGCAAAAAATGACCCTACAATAACAGAGCCATTTTGATTTCTTCTAAAGTGTTACACAAGCGTTTTATGCAAAATCAATCATCCAACTGATGTTTTTGCTTCCAACTTCTTTTTTGCAAATTTCCCCTTAACAATCGGTAACGCAAAGCTTCCAATAATTAAAAGAATAAACACAATCGAAATTGGTGAACTAAAGAAGACAGTGTAGTCACCACCAGACATAATTAAAGCCGTTCTAAAGTGTCGCTCCGCCATTGGTCCGAGAATTAAACCAATTGTTGCAGGGGCAACCGGAACATCAAGTTTTTTCATAAAGTATCCTAAAATACCAAAACCAAGCATAACAAATACATCAAAGTAGTTCATGTTAATAGCAAACGATCCGACAATACTTAAAATAATGATGATTGTCGTCAAAATGCTCTTCGGGATTGACAAAATTTTAGCAAACAAATTAATAGTTGAAAGACCAATAATTAGCATGAAGATATTGGCAAGAAACATTCCGACGAAAATCGTATAAACCAAAACTGGGTGATTTTGGAATAATAACGGACCTGGTTGTAAACCTTGGATCGTTAACGCCCCAATTAGCACTGCAGTCGTTGCATCTCCAGGAATTCCAAGTGTTAACATTGGGATTAAGGCACCACCAGTTTGTGCATTGCTCGAACTTTCTGGTGCAATGACACCCTCCGGAATCCCAGTACCGTAGTCCTCTGGATTCTTTGCGGTTTGTTTTTGTAAACTATAAGAAACAAAGGCGGCAATTTCAGCACCAGCACCCGGAATAATCCCGATAAAAGTCCCGAGAACTCCATGAATACCTCCTGTTTTAAAAATTGCTTTCAAATCTTTTCTAGTCGGAACAATTTTTGAAACTTTTTGTACTTCCATCGTTTTTTCCGCTAAATCCTCAATATTACTAAACACCTCTGCCATAGCAAAAAGACCAATCATCGCTGGAATAAATGAAATACCACCTAGTAAGTTTACATTGCCAAACGTATAACGGCTAAAACCAGTAACAACGTCAATCCCAACCATTGAGAGCATCATGCCAAAAAAACCCACCAAAACTCCTTTTGCCATGTTTTTGCCAGAAACACTAGCAATGATGGTTAAACCAAAAACTGCTAACAAAAAAAACTCAGGTGAACTAAATCGCAAGGCGAAACGAGCAAGCTGCGGAGCAACTAGGATAACAATCACACAACTAATCAACCCACCAACTGTTGAGGCTGTTGCACTTAAGCCCAAGGCTCGACCTGCTTCACCTCGCTTAGCAAATGCAAATCCATCCATCACTGTAGCCGCAGACGCCGGTGTTCCTGGTGTGTTAAGCAAAATTGATGGAATTGCACTCCCTTTGATCGCTCCCTTATAAACACCGATTAATAACAAAATCCCTGCAGCCGGCGGCATTCCAAATGTAAGCGGCAAAGCTAATGCCACACTCATTGTTGCCGTCAAGCCAGGTAGTGCTCCAGCGAAAATTCCGACCGCTACTCCCAAGAATAAATACAACAGCAACATTGGATCCATTATTTGGTTAAAAACATCTAAAGCCATAACAATCAACTCCGTTTTTACTAGAATAGTATGCCAAAGTTCAAAGGAACTCTTAGAGCTATATTAAACACGACAAATACTAACCCTAAGATTGCTATTGAAACGATCGCAGTATATACAAAACTTTTTTTCCGAAACCATCTTATTAAAATCATTAACAACACAAACGACATCACATAAAAACCTACAATTGGCACAATAAAAACATAGATAATTATAATCGCCATCGCAATGTATGCCCGCAACTTGTCGTTTGATAACCAATTAATAACGACATCTTCTTTTAGTCGCAAATAATGAAAAATAATAAACAATGATGCTAAAATCATAATACTAGCAATTATTACAGGAAACATTGCTGGACCTGGAACATTGTTGACACCTGCAGGAAAATTAATTAACGTAAAAACAATAACCGAAACAGAAAAAATAATAAAGAGAATGCCAAATACGATATTCGCTTTCTTCATGACTGTTCCCCTCCTAAGGATTACAAAGAAGAGCGCAAGTTAATGCCTCTTCTTTGCGTGAGTTTTAATCTATTCAAAACCTACTAAACATTTTTTTTAATCAGCCAAATTTAAGTCTCTTATTAATTCTCCAAACAATGCCGAATCTTGTGCCATTCTTGCACCAAATTCTTGTGGATTCATAATATCAATACTTAGATTATTGTTAGCCATGAAGTTAGTGAAGTACTCACCTTGTGCTGCTTCTAAGAAAATATCAAATAATTCATCAACAACTTCTTGCGGTGTTTCAGCAGGCACACCTTTTCCGCGCCAAGCACTAACAACGACATCAAATCCTAATTCACGAGCCGTTGGAACATGCTCAATATCAGAAATACGCTCTGGAGCGAGTACAGCTAAAACGCGTAATGTACCGGCTTCAACTTGTGCTGCTACTTCTGGCCAGCTTACAGTTACAGCTTCAATGTGGTTTCCTAGTAAACCAGTAATTGCATCTGTTGCTCCTTCATATGGCACGTGAACAAAGTCAGCACCACTTGCATCAGCAAAAGCTGCTGCCGCTAAATGCCAAATTGCACCAACACCTGAGTTACCGACACGAACATCCTGCGCATTTAATAAATCTTCAATTGTATGAAAATCTGAATCAGCATTTACAGAAATAACACTGTGTGCTTCGTTAAGCATGATGATTGGAATAAAAGAATCACCAGTAAAATCTACCCCACCCATATGTGGTAAAGTAACTGACTCAACTGTTAACGCCGTTAATGTATAACCATCAGCTGTTGCTGTTGCGCCAGCCGTGATTCCAACCGCTCCACCAGCACCAGTTCTATTTTCAACAACGATTCCTGATGGGAATCCGTCTTCAGCAGCTTGAGCGATACCACGAGCAACTAAGTCCGTTCCACCACCAGCTGAGAATGGAACAAAAATTGTTACACGACGGCTTGGGAATGATGCGTCATCACTATCACAAGCTGTTAAACCTACAACTGCTAGTACACCTAAAATCGCTAGAAAACTAAATTTTAATAACTTTTTCATAATCATTTTGCCTCCTGAATTAGAGCCTCTGCTCTTTTTTTAATTTTTTCGAAATCGCCCTTTGTAACATCTGCAGCATTAACTAAACAGCTACCAACACCAACAGCAAAAGCACCACTTTCGATAAAGAGTTTCGTATTCCTTTCATCCACACCACCTACAGGAATCATTCTGATTTGCGCAAGCGGTCCTTTCAAATCCTTAATATACCTAGGTCCCACCGAACTAACTGGGAAAATTTTTACGACTTGCGCCCCAGCTTGTATTGCCGTGAGTGCCTCTGTGGGAGTAAATACCCCAGGTATTGCAAGTTTCGAATAAGTATTACAAACCTCTATAACTTTTGTAGATAAAGTAGGTGATAAAACAAATTCCGCACCAGCTAAAATTACACTTCTTGCAGTCATTTCATCTAGAACAGTACCTGCTCCTACAAGAATATCATCACCATATTCTTTTTTCACCATCCTAATCATTTCCAAAGCGTCTGGTGAATCCATTGTTATTTCAACACACCTAATACCACCCTCATAAAGGGCCGCAATAGTTTCCAATAAACGTTCTTTCGGTATCTTCCTAATAATAGACACCACTCGTGTCTCACTTATTTTATTAAGTGCCTCCACCATCAAACCTCACCTCACTAGCGATATACTTTAGCTTCTTCATTTAAAATAGCCTTCAGTTGTTTAATATTTGGTAAACCTTCAACATCTCCAACTGTTGACACAGCGCAAGCTCCCATAATTGCAGCAATTTCGCCACTTTCTTTAATAGATTTTCCTTCAAGCACTCCGTACAAGAAACCAGCATTAAATGCATCGCCTGCTCCAACCGTATTAACTACCTCAGCCTTTCTCGCAGCAATAGTAAAACTGTCTATACCATCTGAGACAATTGCTCCCTTATCACCAAGTTTAATAGCTATTTTACTTGCTCCTAGTTCCTTTAACTTGACAATAATTGCCTCAGGGTTCCTTGTGTCTAGTAGGATCTGCGCCTCATCATCACCAATTAAAACAATATCAGATAATCCCAACAAACCTACAAGCGTTGACTTTGCCTCCTCACTACTCCAAAGCTTCAGCCTTATATTAGGATCAAAGCACACCGTAACACCCCTTTGTTTTGCAAAACGAACAATTTCAAACACTGCTTCCTTGCAAGTTTCACTTAAAGCCGGAGTAATACCTGTTATTAATAATATTTTTGCTTTTTCAACATTCTCAAATGGCAGATCATGCTTATTCATAGCACTCGCAGCAGAGCTTTTTCTATAGTAATAGACAGTGGTCTCCCTATTAACATTTGGCTCTTTAAACATAATTCCAGTGGGTAAATCATCGCGAATTATAACGCTTGATGTGTCTACTCCGTAGCCACTAATTTCATGCATGATATATTCAGCAAAGCTATCATTTCCTAATTGACTAAACCAACCCACTTTTTTACCAAGTTTAGAAAGTCCAATTGCTACATTACTTTCGGCTCCCGCTACATGTTTTCCCATAGTGTGCGCATATCGGATACTTGTATTTTCTAACGGAGCAAAAACTACCATTGATTCACCAAGCGTCATGACATCAAACATATTCATCCCTCTTTTTAAAAGCTCTTTTTATACAGTTCATAAACTTGCTCTTTTGTTGGAACAATTGGGTTATTCGCCAAAACTTTCCCCATGATATTTGTTGCACCTTCTGTAAATTTTTCAAGCATATCTTCTGTAACATTCAAGTCTCTTAATGTTTTTGTAGCCTCAACTTCTGCAATTAATTCATTCATTGCAGGAATACTCATTAATGCAGCATCCGTTTCTGATTTACCAGCTACATCACACCCAAGCAATTCTGCAAGTTTTGCAAATTTTTTCGGACTATGAGCTGCAGTAAATTCCATAAATGCCGGATAAAGTGCAACAAGTGTATCACTGTGCGCTGAATTTAGCAAACCACTAATTGGCTGACCCATCGCATGCGGAACTGTTGTTCCAGCACACCCAATGGCAACTCCTGCTAATGTATTAGCTAAAACTACCTTCTCCCAGGCACCGATGTCATTAATATCACGATAAACTTTCGGTAAGTTATTAATAATTAACTCCATTGCATAAAGAGAATACATTTCACTCATTGGATTGGCATTTTTTGAAATATATGATTCGAATGCATGAAATAATGTATCCAGTCCAGGTCCTGCAATAAGAGGCTTTGGTAAAGTTTGCATCAATTCTAAATCAACAATTGCAACCTTTGGAAACATATAATTGTTTAACAACCCTTTCTTCTCAAGAGTTTCATCATCAGTAAACACGGCAGTCCAGTTCCCTTCGCTTCCAGTTCCTGCTGTTGTTGTCACTTGGATACTTGGCAATGCTCCAACTCCGATACGTTTTCCTAGAATGTAGTCAAAAACCTCGCCCTCTTTGTTTGCCATAAACGCAATACCTTTGGCAGTGTCCATAGCAGAACCGCCACCAATACCAATAATTAAATCACATTCTTTTTCAGTTGCAAGGATTGCGCCACGCTTAACAGTTGAAGCGAGCGGATTAATTTCCACCTCGTCAAAAACTAACACCTCAAGTCCTGATTCTTTTAAGCACACAGTCGCTTTAGCAACAAAATCTGTAAATGGTGCTCCAGGATAAGTTACAATTAGCGCCTTTTTACCATAAATTTTTGCTTCATCCCCAATCTTATTTAAGCTCCCCTTGCCAAAAACCAATTTAATTGGGTTGTAAAAATTAAAATTCATCATTATCATCCTTTATATAGTTTGTCGTGAGAATATCCCAGTCTTTTTGAAATGCTTAAAGCAGCAGCAACCACCAGCTTAGGATATTCTTCTTTTTCTGCTTCTTTTATTTCATCAGCAAGTGATGCAATACTAACTGATGCGACGACTTTATTTGAAAAATTGTAGATAGGTGCTGCAAAACAATAGATATATTCAGTTCCTTCCTTATCATCAATTGCATATCCTACTCGTCTTATTTCTTCTAAACTTTCGACCAATTGGCAATAAGTGGTGATTGATTTTGCCGTCCTTTTTTCATAAGGCTCATTTTTATAAAGTTGGGCAATTTCATCCATAGGCATTGCCGCTAAAATTGCTTTACCAATACCTGTTAAATGCATCGGATTATCTGATCCAATTGATGCACTAGATTGAACAGGGCAGTCACCTTCTAATTTAGAGACATAAATTACTTTGTCTTTTTTAGGTACTCCTAGGAAAATAGTTTTTTGCGTTTTTTGTGAAAGCTTTGTTAAAGCCTCGTTTGCTACTTCTTGCAAATTGTTTTCTCTAATGCTTTTTGTCCCAATAGTAAAAACTGAAATACCAATACGATATGTCTTAGTTTGATGATTCTCAACCTCGATAAATTCTTTCGCAAGTAATGTTTGAATAACATCTAGCGCACTACTTTTTGGAATATCTAGTTGTTTTGAAATTTCTGTCAATGTCAAGTATTTATCACTTTGGGACATAAGCGTCAAAATATCTACCGCTCGATTGACTGACTTGTTAAGTTTAATTTATCTCACCTACTTTTTTGCCTCAACATTCCAAACAGGCTCATCATCAATTTCTTGATTAGCAACTTGCGAACACCTCCTTAATTGTTCGAAATAGCGGACAAGGTTCTATATACTGTATGTTTATTATAGCACGCCCCCATTTAGCTTGTCAACACTTTTTTTCGTTACTGATGGATTTTTTTAAAGCGATTTTTATTTTGCGCTTTTTTTCATTTTACACATTTTTCTCATTTGAAAATTTCAAGCAGGTGAATCCATAATTTCCAAACTGTAAAGCCTTTAAAAATTGCGTATCTCATCACATCCGTCATGAAATACGGATCGCCATTTCTACCTTCATTTACCTTTAAAATGCCATTTATTTTAAATAATGTTTGACAAAGGGGAGATTTTGTGGTAAAATGGTTAGTCGTGAAATGAAGATCCATTTCACACCAACTGCAAAGGAGACTTAAGAAATGAAAAAATTATTAACATTTGTGATCTTGACTGCTGCTTTATTTATTTTTGTAGCATGTGGCAATGATGACTATGAAACGACTTTCGAGGAACCAGAGATAATAGACGATGTGCAAGAGGAAGTTGAAGAAATTTATGAAGATTATGTAGATGGGATTGATGGTGCTGATTTTGTTGGGACTTGGGGCGAAGAGCAAGATATGATGCTGTTGCTTTCACCAGACGGAACTGGTTACTGGATAAATATTTTCGGTGATTTAGAGTGGGTTGTTGATGGTGATGAGTTTCATGCACTTTTACCAGGTGATCAGGTAGCGAGATTTTATTTTGAGCTTGATGGTGATAACTTGTTTCTTGATAGTGTTATTTCAGACAATGAATTTAATTTTATAAGATTGTCTCACGAAATTTTAGAGATTGAAGAGCATCCGCTGTTAAGTGCAAGCCTTGAGGAGGTTTTTGAGGCAATTATTGATGCCTTAGAGGCGGCTGATGAAACGGTTTATAGAGAAGTTAGAAGCTTTTTTACTGAACAAGAATTCATCGCTGATTTACTTGGTGTAGACCCAGAAGTTGTGTCTGAGGTTATAAGCATAACGATTCAACGTTTAGACAGATACGGAAATACTTTAGATCGACGTTATGCAACTGAGGATATTTTTTCTCATTGGGATTTCGTTTATGAAGAGCATGAAGATAATATTAGAATGAGAATGTTTATGCGTCATTATTTTGATATTGAAGCAGATATGTCAGGTGTAACGCGCGAAAACTTTGATGCTATTGAAATTGGAATGTCACTCGATGAGGTTAGTGCGCTACTTGGAAGTGATGGAACTGTAGGTGTAGCTTCTGCAAATCATGAAGTTAGAACATGGAGCCGACAATTTGGTGGTGGAACAACTGTTATCATTTCAATTTATTTTATTGATGGTAATGTTACAACTAAAGCTCAAGTTGGGTGGTAGTTTAAGTAAAAATAAGGGTCGTTAACTTTAGCGGCTCTTATTTTCATGCGCATCAGAAATAATTTTGTCACTCCACCATTGATATTAAAACACTTGAGTGGTATAATATTAACAGCAAAGTAGCTAAATTTTAAAAAAGTGGTGAGTGCATTGAAAAATATTAAAAACAGCGCCGATATCTTAAATGAAAAAATCATTGAAAAAAGCAGCCCTATAGTCGTTGGCATTGATCCGATATTAACGTCGATTCCAAGCGTTTATAAAGAAAAATATTTAAACTATGACAATCCGTTTGAAGGAGTCGCAAGAACATACGTTGACTTTGCGTTTGACTTAATAGACGCAGTAAGTGATATCGTACCAGCTGTAAAACCACAAATTGCATTTTTTGAAAAATATGGTCACTGGGGATTTTGGGCATTTCAAGAAATCGTAGAATATGCGCATTCAAAAAACCTAGTAGTCATCGAAGATGCTAAAAGAAATGATATCGGTAATACATCAAAAGCATATGCCGATGGGCACTTAGGAAAAGTTGACCTCCTAGATGGCAGCGTTATAGAATCCGTTGGAGCTGATTGGTTGACCATAACCCCATTTCTTGGAAGGGATAGCTTAAAACCATTTATCAACTGTTGCAAATCTGAGAAAAAAGGCCTATTCATACTCGTAAAAACATCCAACGAGGGCGGATCCGACTACCAAGATTTAATAACCAAAGAAGGGAAATCTGTTTACGAAATTATAGCGGAACATATCAAAATTGAAGAAGAGGGGTTAATCGGTACATCGGGTTATTCCCCTCTTGGTGTAGTCGTTGGTGCAACACATCCATTGCAGGCTAAAGAAATTAGAAAATTACTACCCCACTCAATTTTTTTAGTTCCAGGGTATGGAGCGCAAGGTGGCGACACGAAAAATATAGCATCTTACTTTAATAAGGATGGATTAGGGGCAATTATTAACAGTTCTAGGGCAATCATGAATTCTTGGAAAGAGTCACATACTGACCAATCATGTACACAGACTGACTTCAAAAATAGTGTCAGAAATGCTACATTATTAATGAGAGATGATATTATTGATGCGCTTAGACAATAACGTCTTTTTGATTACTCGCCAAAAAACAAGTAACACATCCTTCACCTCATCATAGAATAACGATAGATAGTTATTTTAAGGAGGCAAAAAGTATGCCATATATTGTAGTAGATGCTGGTCATGGTGGATTTGATAATGGGGCACAAGCTTTTGGTGTGAAAGAAAAAGACATAAATTTACGTATTTCGCAAAAAGTTAGCGCAAGACTTAGGCAATTAGGTTTTCGTGTAACAGAACTTAGGACTGCTGATTCCGATATTGGTAATGCAGGTATGCGAGGGAAAAAAATTGCCCAGTTGCAACCTGATTTTGCAATTAGTATCCACTGTAATTCAAGCGGAGGCACAGGGAAATTTCAAGGGGCAGAAATTTATACACCACTTGCAAAGCATGTCGCAAGATTTGAATACTTTTTGCGTGATCGTTTAAAACAGTTAACGAATTTTCGTTCAATATTTTCAAAAGAATCAAAAACACAAACCCTATTTGATCGCGAAATCAATCAAGAAACCAAAACATTTACCAATACCTACTACGACAAAACAGACTTTTACGGAATCATAAGAGAAGCGAGAAAGGGCGGGGTTAACTGCGACATTATCGAACTTTTTTACCTCGATTCTGAATCTGATTTGTATACCTTCCTAAATCAAGAAGACGCCTTTGTTGAAGCGATCGTTTACGGCTTATGTCATGCATTTAACATAACTTACATTCCACCTAGCGCCAAAAATTAAAGTCAAGTGAAGTTCACTTGATTTTTTTGTAATCTTCAAAGATTTTTCCACATAAAATAATTGTAACGACTTAACATTAGTGGAGGATTTTATGAATGCAGTAAACTTAAACACGGCGTCATTTGCTGATGAATTTATTCTTGGAATAGTTGGAAGTTGCGGAAAGTCTACTATCTCAACAATCGTCTCACACTGCTACTTTTCACTTGAAATGCAAAACCTAGCACTAACAGCAAGCGAATTCCATGAAAAATTACCGCCAGAAGACTATGAAAAACACATAAAAAATGTTATAATAGAAGTTTCGCTAGATGAAATAATAGAGAAAAAAACTAACAAAGTGGGCTTCGACGCACTGATTTTTTCAAATGCCTGCAAAAACGTCAAAAATGATGACTGTTGGCACTTAAAGCGGCCATTTATCGCGCTTAATGTTGAGGCAGTTGCAATACTTAACAATGATGATGGGCATTTTCAAGATTTCTCTGATGTCACACCAGCAAAAATCATCACGTATGGATTGCATGAAAACGCCAATGTCCAGGCCCGCAACATCTCCCTAACCCTTGATGGCGCAACGTTCGATCTTTATGAGGATGGTGAGTTCATAGAGCGCATTTTTAGCCCCTATTTCGGGATCTATAACATCTACAACATTTTAGCAGCAATCGCATTTTTTGTTTCAATAGGCTTTAGTAGCACCCGCATCGTTCCTTTAATTGCTGATCTACCGCCAATTGAGGGAAAATTCGATAAATTTGACTCATTAAATAATATATCAATCATTGTTGATTATGCTAGAACCTCCAGTTCGATTAACGCCATTTTAGCCTCTATTTCATCAGTCTGTAAAGGTAATATCATAACAGTAATTGGTGCTAAAGGTGATACTTCAATAAATGAGCGAAAATTAATTGGAAAACATGTATGTAGTCATAGCAAAACAGTTATACTAACGAGCGATAACCCTGCTGGTAACGATGTCGGACATATTATATATGATATGATGCAAGGAACTGTTAAACAAAATTACCGTATTTGCATCAATCGTGAAAAAGCAATAGAGATTGCCCTTAAATTAGCACAACCAAATGATATTATTCTCATACTTGGTAAAGGGTGTGAAAAAGTGCAAGTCATAAATGCGAAGAAACATTATTTTTGCGACAAAGCAACTGCAAATTACTTAGTTAATAATTTGAAATTTAATACCTGAATCGGAGGTGTCCAATTGTGGACCTAACAATACTATTACCAACTATTAATGCTTTTTTAATCGCTGCTGTTCTTGGACCAGTTTTCATACCTTTCTTAAAACGGCTCAAATTTGGCCAATCTATTCGTGAAGATGGTCCACAATCTCATTTAAAGAAATCTGGAACTCCGACAATGGGTGGTATAATATTTTTACTCTCAGCATTAATCTCAACAGCTATCGGTATATTTTTCTGGGATGACTTTTATCTTGACTCTACCTTATTAATGTTACTTGTTGCATTATTCGGTTGTAGCCTTATCGGTTTCATTGATGACTTTATCATCGTTGTGAAAAAGAATAATAAAGGTCTTAAGCCAAAACATAAAATGGTCGGTCTATTTTTAGTCGGTGCGACATTTTTCTTCCTGTTTATGATTGCTGGATACTCAACTGTAGTAAATCTTGGTTTCATAAGTTTTGATTTATTTTGGGGTTATGGAATTTGGGTCTTATTTCTGATTCTTGCCACGTCAAATGCTACAAATTTAACTGATGGTTTAGATGGATTACTCGGCGGAACAAGTTTTATCGTATTTGCTGTTTTAGGTTTTATTTCACTGTGGCAAAATAATTATACCGTTGCAATATTTTGCTTTATTATGGTAGGTTCCTTAGCAGGGTTTTTAATCTTTAACCTCAACCCTGCTAAAGTTTTTATGGGTGATACTGGTTCTTTAGGTCTTGGAGCACTTATGGCGGCGGTTGTCTTACTACTCAATGAGGAATGGTTACTACCTATTGTTGGTTTCATTTTTGTCATTGTTACGTTATCAGTCATCTTACAAGTTCTATACTTTAAGAAAACTGGTGGAAAGAGGTTATTCAAAATGGCTCCTCTACATCACCATTTTGAACTTTCTGGTTGGAGCGAAAGAAAAGTAGTTTTTGTTTTTTGGTTTGTAACCTTAGTAATGGGTATTATTGCAATCAAGTTAGTAGTTCTAATTTAGGAGGTTTTAGCTATGATTCATACGATAGAATATAAAAATAAATTAGTGCTCGTAATGGGGCTTGCGCGCAGTGGGATGGCTGCTGCAAGGCTTCTTCGAGATCTTGGTGCGAATGTAATCATTAATGATGGGCGCAAGTACGAAGGTAATGATGATGCTCATATTATGGAATCAGAAGGTTTCACTGTTATTTGTGGCGGCCATCCGTTAGAATTGCTTGATAAAGGTATTGAGTTAATTGTTAAAAACCCAGGAATTCCTTATAAATCTACACCTCTGTTAATTGAAGCACAAAACCGCGCGATACCTATTATTTGCGAGGTTGAAATTGCATATATGATCAGTGAAGCACCATTCATCGGTATTACAGCAACAAATGGAAAAACAACTACAACAACATTAATACATGAAATATTAAAGATGAGTTCTATTCCATCAGAGCTTGCTGGGAATATCGGATTTGTTTCAAGCTTAGTCGCAAGCAAAGCAAAAAAAGACGAAGTATTAGTGACAGAATTATCCTCTTTCCAGTTAATGGGAATCGATAAATTTAGACCACACATTAGTTTAATTCTCAATATAACAGAAGCACACCTTGATTATCATACAGACATCGCAGAGTACCGTCAAGCGAAAATTAACCTCATTAAAAAGCAACGAGAAACTGATTATTTTGTGTGCAACTTTGACGATGAATTCATTATGAGTCAACTGTGGCAAACGAAAGCAAAAATAGTTCCTTTTTCATTAAAAGAAAAAACTGATGGTTCGTATATCGTTGATGAGGATCTTTATTACGAAAACGAATTCATTATTAACACCAAAGACATATTATTAAAGGGCGACCATAACTTACAAGACGTGCTTGGTGCGGTTGCTGTTTGTAAAATATATGGCGCAACAAATGAAGCAATCGTTGCAGTATTAAAAAGTTTTTCAGGCGTAGCTCATCGTCTCCAATTTGTAAAAGAAGTAGATGGTGTAAAATATTACAATAACTCAAAAGCTACAAATGTTATTGCTACGCAAACTGCACTCAGAGCATTTAATCAACCTACAATATTACTCGCTGGCGGTCTTGACCGCGATCATGACTTAAGTGATTTGGCAAATGATTTTAAAAATGTCCACGCGATATATGCTTTCGGTCAATCAAAAGAACGCTTTATGGATTTAGCGAAAAAACATGATGTTTTTTGTGAGACTTTCGAGACTATGGAAGATTGTTTTGCTGCTGCACAGAAATTAGCAACCTCAGGTGATGTTATCTTACTTGCGCCAGCCTGTGCAAGCTGGGATCAGTATGATAATTTTGAAGAACGAGGCGATGCATTTATCGCTCTAGTCGAAAACTTGGTGACTTAATTTCACAAGCGAAAAAACGTTTCAAAACCACTAAAACAGTTTTGTTCCTGAGATTTTAGCGAATCTCTAGTAAAAATTTGGGCGCAAGAGTGTTTTTTTTGTAGATTTTTCTTGAAAAATGTTCCATTTAATGGTATATTATTAGTAGTACAATTTAAATTTCCAGTCGGAATTTGTTAAAAGGAGGCTATTATGAAAATTTTATTAGTTGAAGATGAAGAAAATATTGCAATGTTGGTCGAGAATATTCTCAAAAAAGAAGGTCATCAAGTAGAAATCGCCACAAACGGAGCAGATGGTTTAGAACTCGGTTTAATGGATATTCATGATGTAATTTTACTCGATGTTAACTTACCAGAGATGAATGGTTTTGATGTTCTAGATCGTCTGCGCCGAGCAAAAATTCAAACACCAATTATGATGTTGACGGCTTATAGTCAAACCTCAGATAAAGTTCGTGGCTTAACGAGCGGTGCTGATGATTATTTGACAAAACCTTTTGATCGCGAAGAATTAGTTGCTAGAGTTGAGGCTATTTCAAGACGTGGTGGAACGGTACAAGTTGATGATGTATTTAAAATTTCATCAATCGAGTTTAACCCAAAAATGTTAACAATCTCAGCAGACGGTGAGCAAATGCACTTACCGCTAAAAGAGGCACAAATTCTGGAATTGTTAATCAAGAAAAAAGAAGTTCCACTCTCAAGTGATCATTTAATTGAAAGAGTGTGGGATTATGATGATTATGTGTCAGATGAAGTTCTTAGACAACACATTAGCCGTCTAAGGAAAAAAATCAAACAGCTTGATTCTAACATCGAAATCAAAGTTGTTCGCAAAATCGGCTATCTGTTAAAAACTAAATAATTATATGTGAGTTGAGGTGGAAAATGTTATGAAAGACACAATTACAAGATTGCGGAATCGGTTATGGTTCATTTTGGTGAGCGTTTTTTACACGTTGATTGTAACTGGTCTTGTCATAATTTACCTCATAACTAGCCAAAATACTCAAGATATCATTTACCAAACACTATATACCCGTGTTTTATCACAACAGTTATATGCCCAGAATTCATTTTTCTCAATTGAGCTTGCAGTTGATGGTAATATTGTTGATATTCACTCAGATTTTAATCTACCAGATGACAAATATGAAGAATTAGTGCGCCTGGTATTAATTAACGCACGAGATTATAACACACTAATATTGTATGAGCAAATTTGGGTTTATGCAATCATTCCAGAACCGCATCTACTATACCCAACAGATGAGTACGAATATCAGTTTAGAATCATTTTTATTGATGTCACCGAAATAATGGAAGCTCAAAACTTTGTCTTCATAACACTAATAATCTTTGGTATAGTGAGCTTAATTTTAACAGTTCTCGGCGGTTACTTCCTCACAAATAGCATTTTAAAATCAACCAAAAAATCATACGACAGACAACTTGAAATAACATCCAAACAAAGACGTTTTACTGCTAATGCAACCCACGAACTCAGAACCCCCCTTGCTATGATAAAAGGCGGCTATGAAGAGATCATGAGTAATACGCAAGATACCATTGAGCAACAGTTGAAATGGTTCCAAATGATTGGTTTTGGTATTAAAAGAATGGAGAGTTTAACGTCTGAGCTATTAACACTCGCTAAGTTAGAAAATGATCACGAACCTCTAACAAAAGAAGTTATCAATGTTGGTGAAACTGTAAACTTTATTGTTGATTCAATGCAAATTTTGGCAAGTGAGAAAAATATTGTCATAAAAAAAGACATTATAGATGATGTTGCGATTCACCTAAATGAAGAGAAATTCAACCAAGTATTAATGATTTTCCTTGATAATGCGATCAAGTACGTTAATGACGCTGGAAATATCAGCGCTAGTGTAACAAATCTCGATGGTCAAATTAAAATCATTTTTGAAAATAGCGGGCCTGGTATTCCAGCTGCTGATTTGCCAAAAGTATTTGAACGTTTTTACAGGTTAGATTCAACACCTAAAGACAAGCGTGGTACTGGCTTAGGCCTTCCTATTGCGAAAGAAATTGTTGAGCAGTTAGGTGGGAATTTATATATCGATAGTGTAGTAAATGAGTTCACAAAAATCGAAATTGTATTTTCATTTAATGACTAACAAATAACGACAAAAAATTTGTCGTTATTTTTTCATTCAAATGCATGAAATGTCACGTTTATGTCACATTCATGTGCTATACTGATAGCACCCAAGGTAGAAACTTCCTACAAAACCTTCGTGGGAAAACGATTTCTTGGAGTTTTCAAAATGCTTAAGTGGAGGTAAAAATAATGAATAATCCAATTTTAAAAGTTCGAAACAAAATGTGGTTAATGCTTGGAACATGTTTTAGCGTACTCTTTTTAGCAAGCATGCTTCTTGTTTATATTTTACTTCTACAAAGTTCAAGACACGCATACTACCGCTCTGTCTATGAAGCCTTCTCTGCAAATAATTTAGCACAGCTAGATCAGGTGATGCATCAAGAATTTTATTCAACTCAGTTAATATTTCTCATCATTGCTAGTTTGATTGGTGTTATCCTATTCTCACTTGTAAGCTTCTTACTTGCACAAAGAATTCTTAAAATGGAAAAAAGTGCATTTGAGCTTAAAAAGCAGCTTCTCTTAATGAAAAAGCGATTCACTGCGAATGCTTCTCATGAACTTCATACGCCACTTACCATGATTAAAGGTGGCATTGATGAGATCTTAAGCAATAAAGATCAAACAATCGAAAGTCAAATGAAATGGTTTGAAATGGTTGGGTTTGGGCTTGGTAGAATGGAGATGTTAACTAACGAATTAGCGATTCTAGCGAGACTTGAAAATGAAACAATAAAAGCAGAGCTAGAAACTATTGATATTTCACAAACTGTTGAGCATGTAGTTGATGCTTTAAAAGTAAAAGCAGAAGACAAGAATGTCAAAACTAATTTTAACCTTGATAAAGCAGCAAAAGCTTTAACGCATGAAGAAAAATTCAAACAAGTTCTAACTATTTTGCTTGATAATGCATACAAGTATGTAAATACAAATGGTATTGTGAATATTGAGGTAACGTGTGTTGATCAATCTCCTAACATAAAGATTAGCAACACAGGGCCTGGTATTCCAGAAGGTGAATTACCGAAAGTTTATGAACACTTTTATCGCGGTGATTCTTCAAATTTAGCTAATTCAGGGACGGGGCTCGGTCTAACTATCGCAAAAAAAATTATTGAACAATTGAATGGAAAATTTGATATAAATAGCATCGAAAATGAGTTAACAACTGTTGAAATTTCATTTTAATAAATTAAAAACCCTAGCCACTAAATTTAAAGTTTAGCGCTAGGCGTTTTTATTTGGGTTATTATAAGATGTACAATACAATCGTGGCACTATTTAATCACTCTGCGGCCAGAATTATCGTACAAATGCCAGACTGTTTCAAACTTTAATGAATCTAACGCTTTCTAACCACTCAAATTAATTGTTTTCCAAAATAGCACGAATTTCATCTAATTGTTCAATGTTGAAAATTGCATAATTAGACGAAGTTGTCAAGTCAAACCATTCAGTAGTTGTATCACCAATTCGTTGCGCACCGATAATTAACACATCACCAACATTCGCAACCCCTAGTGGCAATGTTACGTATTGT
>JGI24703J35330_11748484_pt1 | contig 17326 bp, 15 predicted proteins | sample TergutNt197P1_FD_35330 | JGI IMG/M metagenome (IMG submission 35330) | reverse complement strand
ACAAAACACAAAGTTTGCCTACGTTTTTCGTGCAAAGCCCATCAAGGGCAGGCTATGCCTGCTCGACTGGGCTTAAGCACGTTCAAACCTGTATGGCGAAAACGCACACGAGGTTTTCGGAGGTCGCCTACAGCAGTTCCACAATGCTAATCAGAACTGCTATTATGTGTGATTACATAACCAACACATATTAACTACCATTTTAGCACACCTTAATCAATTTGTCAAGAGTTTTTTAAAAATTTTGTTGAATTTATTTTAGAAAATTGTTATTTATAGCAATAAACCCTTGAATCTACCGTGGATTTTGTCGCCTTTAACGCCGTTTCGACATATATTAATGAAAATGAGTGTTCTCATTTTTACGGTCGGCGAATACCAATGTATAGACGGCGAAATTTGTACCATAGTCTGTCGCCTAGTACGTTTTGTAGTACGAAAGGGGTTAAATGAGTAGATTCACGAATAGTTTCAAAAATAAGTTTATAAGCAAATTTCTTATCAAAACAACAGCGACATTTTTTATAGCTTTTATGATTGTCGCAAGTGGCAATAGCAGCAATGTCAGTGCTAACTCTGATGCTCAAGAAAGCAGTAACGTTATAATCAATACAGCGTTATATGAAATAAGCGGACTAAGTGTTTGCGAAATTGAATTTTTGAGTACTGTAATCAGAAGCGATTCGGGGCTAGCGGGTTTAGGTGAAGTGATTGCACTCGCCGAAGAAACGCATTCTGTAAACGCATTATTTATTCTCGCAGTAGCATCGCACGAGTCGGGTCACGGGCTTAGCCATTCGGCTAGAACACGAAACAATCTGTTTGGTATTATGTACGCCCGCGGTGGGCAGGTGAGATATTCCAGTAAATCCAACAGCGTTATGGATTTTGCACGCCTAATTTCTGAGCGATATTTTGCCAATGGTAGAACAAGTGTTTCTACTATAAACAACATTTACGCTCCACACAATCCTGAGTGGAGCGGTAAAGTCAATTGGATGCTAAGAGAGTTTGAGCGTGCTTTAGTCGAAAAACGAGAATCAGAGTTGGATTGTTGCAATCAGGTATCTTTGCCTACTTTGCATTCATTAAACGCTGCTGTGTTAAATTCACTATTGCAATTAACTCGTGTACAGAATTCTATAGACATTGAAAATGATGCAACTAGCGATTATGATTACACGCCAACAACGCAATCAATACATTTCAAACAACCCAACTTATCTGAACAGGTAATACAAAATCCCGTACAAGACAGACGCTGTTATTCCATAAATCAAGACAGGCCCCGCAATTGAAAACATTTTAGACCCAATCCCAGTGACAAAACCCTCTGACTTGTATTCAAGAGCAGGTGCCACAACTGAGTTTGCGAAACCAGTAATCGGGACAAGTGTTCCAGCACCGCCGTGTCGTGCTAACTTGTCGTATAGCCTTAATCCAGTGAGGATTGCTGATATAAAAATCAGCGTCATAGAAACAAGTGCACCTGTGTCTAATTTTGAAAAGCCGAGTGCGGTATAAATGTCAGTAAATGTTTGACCGATTACACAAATTACCCCTCCAATTAAGAACGCTTTTATACAGTTAGCTTTTGTTCTTGTTGCTGGGGAATGTTTTTGTGCTAATTCGCCGTATTCTTTGTTTGTGATATTCATATAGATGTTCTCCTTTTTGATTTTAGTTTTTCACTATTGTTCGGAGATTATGCACAAAATTTCATTATTTCATTGTTCAAAAAATAGTACTTGACAATCAAAAAAATATATGTTATTCTGATAAGAGAAGAAAAACCAGAAAGGGTTTATGTTTAGAATGCAAAAAATTTTGAGCTATGTCAGGCGTGCGTGTCAAGAATTTGATTTAATCCAAGATGGTGATAAAATTGCAATAGGTGTTTCGGGCGGTAAAGATTCGATGACTCTACTGGAATCGTTAGCAAGAATGCGGAGATTTAGTGAGTTTAATTACGACATCTACGCAATCACTTTAGACCCGCGATTTTTCGGCGAAGATGGGGATTTTTCTCCAGTAACACGGCTTTGTGAAAAATTAGGTGTAGAACATACGTTAATTCGCACAGATTTATATCAAATCGTATTCGAGATTCGTAAAGAAAAGAACCCATGCTCACTCTGTGCGAAAATTCGTCGTGGCGCTCTTCATGAGGCCACAATCAATGCTGGGTGTAACAAAATCGCACTTGCACATAGCTATGATGATGCAATCGAAACTTTTATGATGAATCTCTTCAAAGAAGGGCGAATTGGGTGTTTTTCACCTAAAAGCTATCTTTCACGCCGAGATTTGACAATGATTCGTCCATTAGTGTTCACCCCTGAACATATGATTATTAGCCATGCAAAACAATACGAAATAGTAAAATCACCTTGCCCGTTTGATAAACACACCGAACGCCAACGAACTAAAGAATTTTTGCACGAACGCGAACTCTCTGACAAAGGTTTTAAGCTACGAATGTTTTCGGCTTTGCGCAAATCTGGTGTTGATGGTTGGGGATATAAAAAGTAAGGAAAACACCTCTTGATTGTATATAACACAATCAAGAGGTGTTTTTAAACAAGAAAATCGATTTAATTTGTTACTTTGCTTGACAATTGTTTAATGTTGTGTTATACTAAAGCAATACTCAAAACATAAAAGTGAGGTTTATAAAAATGAGCCAACAAACTACAAATTTTACTGGGTTTAGCCCTGCTGTGCCTAAAGCAATCTCCGAACGTCACGTAGCGTGCGTTTTCTTGCTTGATATATCTGGCTCTATGAATATGCAGGGGGCGATTGATAAACTGAACGACGGAATCGCAAAATTTATCGAACATATGAAAACCGAACCTCGAACCGCTGATGTGGTAGATGCCGCAATCGTAACTTTTGGGGGAGATGTGAGTGTTGTTCAAAATTTTATCCCAGTATCTGAAATGAAAGTTCCGCAACTTCTCGCTTATGGTGCGTCGCCTATGGGAGAGGCTCTTCGTATGGGGCTTGACATGGTCGATAAACGCAAAGAAGTCTATAGTTTAGCTGGAACGCCTTATTATCGTCCATGGATTTTTTGCATAACCGACGGTACACCTACCGATGACTGGGAAAGTGCTGCTCATAAATTAAAAGAAGCCGAAAATAGCAAAAAAGTTTTAGGTTACTGCGTCTGTGTTGAAAATGACCCTGAGTTTTCTAAGAAAGAAGTCTTTCAGATTTTTAACCATAGTCGCATCCTAAAACTAGATAATTTAGACTTTTCAGGATTGTTTGAATTTGTATCGAATAGCTTAGCGGCAGTTAGCCGAAGCAATCCAAATTCAGATAGCATGGTGAATGTAGAAGCCCCTCATACCCTCACCATGGCAATGAAGTGAGAATGTGCATGGGTTTTTCGGAGGTCTAATTATTAAATCGCAAGAAAAGTCTTGACTTTTTGCGGTTTAATACCGCCTAACTGTTTCTCGTCTGCCATAGGCAGACGAGAAACAGGGGGGCATCTTGAGCAACGAAAGTCCTAATCGGGCTTCGCACGATCAGATAAGACTTTCGTTGCGGAGTAATAAGAAGCATAAACGAAAGGTGGTGGTTGTTAAATGTTTGGGTATTATAATTTGTCGTTACAAGGCAGGTCTCATAAAGCTGGTAAAATTCCTTGTCAAGATGCAAATCGTGTGATGGTTTTATCTAACGGTACGATTGTTGCTGCGATTGCAGATGGATTGGGTTCTGCACCGTACTCTGACATAGGTTCGTTCTTAGCGGTCGATACTGTGGTTGAACATATGAAGTTACACGCTGAACCTGTGTGGAATATTCAGGAGTTGCATTCTGGCTTGAAGAGTGCTTTTACACTCGCTTTAGAGAGAATTCAAAAGAAAGCAAAGCAAGACAAAAATCCTGTAGCAGATTACGACACAACTCTAACCGCCGCTGTGTATGACGGGAGTCAGGTTGTCTATGCTCATGTAGGCGATGGTGGGATTATCACTCTGTCGAGTAAAGGCAAACTTCGCCGATTGACTGAGGTTCAAAAAGGAGGCGAATTTAATAGCGTCTGTCCTCTCAAGAATGTTGATAGCTGGGTATTCGGGCAATCGAAAGACAATGTTTGTGCTTTTTCTTTGTTTACGGATGGAATTTATGACGTGGTATGCCCATGGCTTTTAGCAGGCTCCGACCCGCCGATTTATATAAACTATGTTAGACCATTTATGGATAGAAACCTGCTCAAAGCTGAAACTCCTGAAGATTTCAGTAAAATCAAAAAAGAAGTAAAGAATTTTTTAGAATCCGAGCATAATTCAAGCATCACTGATGACAAGACTGTGGTTACGATTATCAACACTGAAATCACGCCGAAGTTACGAGATGAAAGTTATTATGCCGAACCTGATTGGCAAGCACTCCAGCAAGAAACGCGTAAAAAGTTATATACACAGAATTAGTCAAAAAAAGAGAAAGGAGGGCGTGTAACAAATGACAAAAACGCTAAGTTTTAAGGCTCATGACGGCAAAATCTTAGAATTTGAAAGCACACCGCTCGGAAAAGGCGGTGAAGGTTCAGTTTACAAACAGTTTGACAAAACTGGACACGGCGATGTTGGCGATTTAGCTAAAATTTTTAACCCACTAAAACGTGCTGGCAAAGAAGAAAAGCTAAAAGCTATGCTTAAAATCAAGTCACCACAACCGTCTTATAATTATGTCTGGCCTAAGAGCCTTTTGTACGACATTGATACGGGTGAATTTTGTGGATACGTAATGTACTTAAAATTCAACAAAGTTGAACTTACTGATGTGTATGGTTATGACAGCCAGTTCCGTCAAGAGAAAGACTGGCGATTCTTTGTAAATATCGCAAAGAATTTGGCACTCGCTGTACAAGGGGTTCATGATATAAACCAAGTCATCGGTGACTTAAATGACAAGAACATTCTTGTAAGCCCCGACAATTGCGAAATCACTTTGATTGATAACGATTCGTTTCATATAGTTAGCGAAGATGAAACTTATAGATGTGCTGTGGGCCGTTCTGAGTGTATTCCAGCTGAAGTTCAAGATATGAATTTTAGAACTGCTTCTCTCCCGACTTTCACAAAAAATACTGATAGTTTTTCGTTGGCGATTCTTATTTTTAAGCTACTCATGAACGGAACGCATCCTTTTAATAGCGTTGGAATCAATGAAAAATCCATCGAAGATAATATTATTAACGGTAAATCGCCGTATTTTTCGGATGTAAAAAATCTAGAGGGTGCTGCGTTTTATACTCCGTCTGTTGATATGCTCCCTATGGCATTAAAACGACTGTTTTATCGAGCTTTTGGAGCTAATCCAGACACTAGACCGAGTGCAAAAGAGTTTTATGACGAGCTTTCAAAACTTGAAAAACCTGAAAATCTACAATCGTGCAAAGCTGTGACATGGCATATTTTCCCAGACATTTCTCGTGAAACTGTTGAACAAACAATCACTTGCCCGTGGTGCGTTGTCTCTAAACGACAAGAGGAACAACTCCGAAAAATTGCGGCGTTATCGATTATGCCGGCGAATACTACGCCAGACTATTCTATACCTAAAATGCCTACCGCACCTCTGCCTGAATTGGTGACATCTGCTAATTCTGTGGCGGTGGAATCGGTGGCGACTGTTGCATCTGCCATAACTCCATCTGTGGCAGAATCTGCGATATCTTCGCCGGTCCCCCCTGCTCCACCAGCAAAATCTGTGACTTCAACGAAACCAGTCGCTACCGCAAAATCAACGTCCGATGTGTCAGCGATTTCACCAGTTATACCTACAACTCCAGAGCAGTTGAGGAATCCTGCTGTTACTGCTAAGTCTGTAAAAGCGGAGCGTGCTGCAAGAATCGATGTTGCTGGTCATACTATAAAGCCAGATGAGCCTAAATCGACCGAAACAGCGACTGAAGCTGTCCAATCTGGTAAAAAAGAAAACGAGTCCCCTGTCGTGAACGTCAAATTCTCCGAAGCGGAATCGGCGGGCAAATCGTTGCCATTCTTGCCGTCGAAAATCAAAAAAATACTTCCAGTTGCAGGGGTTTTTGTGGCGTTTTCGGCATTTGTTCTTTTTGCTGTTTTGCTCGACAACAACGGTGGTGAAGACGTTCCAGCTTTCCTTGATTGTGGCTGGTGTACTACTGATATGGAAGATTGTGAGTGTGTCGAGTTTCCTCAAAATGAAAATGGGGTCAATGGCGATTTTAGCGACAACTCAGAATCGGACATTTCAACCTCGCCTTCTGCAACTGATGATGAAACACCTACTTTGTCTGAAATCGATAATGAAACTTCTGAAACTACCGATGAATCGGATGACCAGACTACTGACGAAAACGATGGCGTGGCTACTGAAACTACACCACGTGTGACAACTACCGCCACACCACGTGAGGCTACAACTACTGCCCCGAGTAGAACTACTCCTGCGATTACTACTACGAGAGGGGGTGGTAATATTACTAGCCCGTCGGTTACTACTCCGCCTACAACTACGAGAACTACCCCACCTACTACGAGGGCAACTCCGCCTACCACTACGAGAGCTACCTCACCTACTACGCGGGCGACACCGCCTACAACTACGAGGACTACCCCACGGACAACTACAAGAGCGACAACTACTACAAGGCGACCGACTGTAACTACTCCTGCACCTGTACCACCAGTAGTGGTCTACAATATGGCGACTGATATCAATTTAGCGCAATTCGGGGGGAGAAGTTCAAGCGAACAAAGCAGTCACACACTTCTTAGAAGTTGGGGGGCACGTCGCACAGTGAATATGGGTTCACCAAGAAATATAATAATTGAAAATCGTGGTGGTACGTCACAAGGCATCGGAATAAACCTCGACGCTTTAACTACTACCGCTGGTAGAACTTATCGTTTTGAACTCACTGGTAGAGTGACAAGTGGGAGTGGTTCACATAATATGTTTGTAGAAACTGTAACATTGCCAAACACGCGCGGTAACCAATTGGCAACCACAACCGCTCAAACTAATGCGACTTTTACAATTCGTTTTGACAGAACTGCAGCACAAATCGATGCAGATAGAACCGCTGGAATCGGGGCTTATAGATTCGGTGGTGCAGGACCACAATCTGGCGAAACAAGCGGTCAAACCCTCGAAATCACTGGAATTACGATTACAAGGCTTGGTTCTTGAGGCGACTTCCAAAAAAATTCCTGAGCGTTTTCGCTGTACGGAATTTGTCCGTCATTTCGCCTAAAAAGCCTCGCCAAAACACAAAGTTTGCCTACGTTTTTTATGCAAAAGCACAAAAAAATCCGTATGGCGAAAATGCACACGAGGTTTTCAGAGGTCGCCTTGAGTGCATTTTGATTGAGATTTAGCTTTGAATTGGTGTTTTTGCACAAAAACACCTCTAAAATTAGCAGTGTTTTTGTGCAAAACGTAAAATTTGATACAACCTATTGACAAACGCCGAATTATAGTGTATACTGTAATAGTTGTAGAAATGCACATTTGGAAATCACGGAAGTTTAGCTCAGCTGGGAGAGCACCTGCCTTACAAGCAGGGGGTCATAGGTTCGAGCCCTATAACTTCCACGCAATTGTCAATTATACATTCGTAAATTGACAATATGGCCCGTTAGTTCAGTTGGTTAGAACGCTAGCCTGTCACGCTAGAGGTCGAGGGTTCGAGTCCCTTACGGGTCGCTGATTATAAAAGAAAGCGGGATATACCTTTTTGGTGTATTCCGTTTTTGTTATTATTTTGGAGGACTTAAGTTTGAATAAAAGTTGCAGGGCGGGCTTTGCCCGACCGAAACTTGACAGGCTTTGTTTATGCCACTTTTGTGGCAGAAAGGAATGGTCATAAATTATGTTTACCACTCAAATGGATGCGGCAAGAAAAGGCATTTTCACCCCACAAATGCAATCTGTTCTTGAAAACGAATCTCTCACCCAAGCTGAGATTATTGAAAGAGTAGCTTCTGGCGAAATTGCGATTTGCGCTAACAAAAATCATAATAGTTTAAAAGCGGCAGCAGTCGGTCGAGGATGTAAGACTAAGGTTAATGTCAACCTTGGAATCTCGAAAGATTGTGCTGACATTGAGCTTGAGTTTGCTAAAGCAAAACTTTCGGTTGACCTAAAAGCTGATGCAATTATGGATTTGAGCTGTTCTGGCAAAACACAGGCTTTTCGGCAAAAGTTAGTCAAAGAAATTCCGATTATGCTTGGAACTGTTCCTATGTATGACGCTATTGGGTACTTAGACATGGAACTCGCAAAAATTCCATCAGAAAAGTTTATCGATGTATTTGAAGCTCATGCTAAAGATGGAATTGATTTTATGACCATACATTCTGGTATAAATCTGCAAACGGCGGAGCGTTTTAAGAAAAATAAGCGTGTTACAAACATAGTATCGCGTGGTGGTTCGTTACTGTTTTGCTGGATGGAAATGACGGGCAAAGAAAACCCTTTCTATGAACACTTTGATAGGATTCTTGAAATCTCTCAAAAACATGATGTTACTTTGAGCCTTGGAGACGCTTGTCGCCCAGGTTGTATTGACGATGCCACTGATGCTTCTCAAATTGAAGAGCTAATCACTCTTGGTGAATTAACCAAACGTGCGTGGGAGCAAAATGTCCAAGTCATGATTGAAGGACCTGGTCATATGGCACTTAATGAAATTACTGCGAATATGGCTTTGCAAAAACGCCTTTGCCACGGAGCGCCATTTTATGTCTTAGGTCCACTCGTCACGGACATTGCACCAGGGTATGACCATATCACAAGTGCGATTGGTGGAACGCTTGCAGCTGCTAATGGAGCAGACTTTCTCTGTTATGTCACACCTGCGGAGCATTTGAGGCTTCCAGACCTAAACGATATGCGTGAGGGGTTAATCGCCGCTCGAATCGCTGCACACGCCGCCGATATAGCTAAAAGTATACCTGGTGCAAGAGATTGGGATAGGAAAATGAGTGAAGCACGTGCAGCCCTCGACTGGGAGTCTATGATAAACCTCGCAATCGACCCTGAAAAAGCCCGTAAATATCGTGAATCATCACCGCCTGAAGAGGCTCATACTTGCACTATGTGCGGAAAGATGTGTGCTGTCAACAATATGAACAAAATCTTAAAAGGCGAAGAGGTGACTTTGTCACATGAGTGATTCAAATAAAATTGCGGTCGATGTAACTTTGTATTTAGTCACCGATTCTACTGGTTTGGAAGAATCGGCGTTTCTTGACATAGTGCGAAAAGCCTGTGAGGGTGGTGTCACGCTGTTGCAGTTGCGCGAAAAAGAAAAGACTGGTTTGCAATACTTTCAGCTTGCCGAAAAAGTCAAGCGTATTTCTGACGAGTTCGGCATTCCGCTAATTATAGATGACCGTGTTGACATTGCGTTAGCGGTTGACGCAGCAGGCGTTCATGTAGGGGCTGATGATATTCCATTGGAAATCGCACGAAATTTTATTGGAGCTGATAAGATTTTAGGGGCGACTGTCAAAACCGTTGAACAAGCAAAACGTGCATTAGCGGCAGGGGTGAATTATTTCGGGACTGGTGCGATTTATCCTACAACCACCAAAGTAATAACTAAAATCACTGAAGTTTCTACCTTGAATGAAATTGTAGAAGTGACTGGTCACAAAATTCCAGTCTGTGCAATAGGCGGGCTTAATTCTGATAATATAAATGTTTTATACGACAGTTCTGCTTTTGGAATCGCTGTTGTGTCGGCGATTATGAAGAGTGAGAAACCTAAAGAAACTGCTCAAACCTTGAAACAACAAGTGCTTCAGAATTTCAGGCGTTTTAATTCAATAGAAGGAGAGTCGCCATGAAAACTCCACCTAAAGTATTAACAATCGCAGGTTCTGATTGTAGCGGTGGTGCAGGAATCCAAGCCGATTTGAAGACTTTTGCTACTAATGGTGTTTATGGAATGAGCGTGGTCACCGCACTTACAGCTCAAAACACACTTGGAGTTACGGCGGTACATGAAGTTCCACCAGAGTTCGTTGCAAAGCAACTTGATGCCGTGTTTAATGATATCGTGCCAGACGCTGTCAAAGTCGGAATGGTTTCTGGGATTGAAATAATCAGTGTAATCGCCGAAAAATTAGAAGAATACAAGGCAACGAACATAGTGGTAGACCCAGTAATGGTTTCTACAAGCGGTAGCAGTCTACTAAGTGAAGACGCAATTGACGCATTGGTTACTGAGCTTTTCCCGCTTGCGACACTTATAACTCCGAACGTTTCAGAAGCTAAAAAGCTGTGGGATTTTGCGGTGAGATTTCCAAAAAAGCTGTCATCTGAAATGCTTAGTTCGCTGAACATTTTATTCAAAGGCGGACATAATTTGAATGATGCAAATGATATATTACAATTAGCTGACGGTATAGAGCATTGTTTTGAAGAACAGCGAATCAACAACCCAAATACTCACGGAACTGGGTGTACGCTTTCTTCAGCAATCGCTTGTAATTTAGCTAAGGGCGAAACACTTGTTGATAGCGTTCGATTAGCAAAAGATTATGTGACTTCTGCAATTCAAAAACAGCTTAATCTCGGTAAAGGCGATGGTCCTTTGTGGCATGGGGACTAATAATATCAACAATCAGTGCATATAATGAAGCATGAAAAATAATTGTAATAACTGTTTCACTGGTATAAGCAGAATGAATCGCTGTGAGATTTTAGCACTCGTAGATGCAGTTTCGCTACTTCTCGCTGAAGGGCTTTCTGATGAAGATTTAGATATGCTTGGAAACGTTCTATCAACAATCGGGAGCTTTATTTCCACTTTTTCAACAATAGTTTGCGACGAAACGGAAGAATCTGTTGAAATTGAAACTGACGAAGCTGTTGAGAAGTGATTTTAATAGGTAATCTCCGAAAACGCACAAGAAGTTTTCGGAGGTTGCCTATAAATTTTAATCAAGCTTCTTCGGACAACTCTAACCATTCATCAGTGAATTCAGATAGCTGTGTTTTTGTGTTTTCTAGTAGCTCACATTTTTCTTGCAAAAGCTCATGGTCGGAGAAGATTTCAGGGTTCTCCATATCTTTTTGTAAATCTGATATCAAAGATTCTAACCGCTCGATTTCGTGTTCAAGTTTTTTGACTCGTACTCTCCTTTGTGTTTCGGCGACACGCTGTTCTTTACTACGGTGTGAGTTTTTGTTTTCACGCGACGCATCTTGATTTTTAGAGGTTACGTTATTTTTTGAATCAGGAGTAGTAATATTCCTTTTCGCTCTTGAGTTTAGAAACTCTTCAAAACCGCCTTTATAGCTATTAGAAAATCCTCTGCCGATTTCCAAAACACGAGTAGCAAGGCGATTTAGTAGATAACGGTCATGCGAAACAAAAATGATTGTCCCGCTATAGCTTTCTAGCGCTGTTTCAAGAACATCACGCGTAGTTATATCGAGGTGGTTTGTCGGTTCGTCGAGAATTAGTACATTGCCACGCTCAAGGCTCATAATCGCCATTCTGAGCTTGGCACGTTCGCCACCCGAAAGTTCACCGACTTTTTTGTACACGTCATCTCCAGTTAGCCTGACTCCGCCGAGTAGGGTTCTCACTTGAAGTTCGGTCATCAGCGGATGTAATTTATGCACAGCGTTTATGACTGTGTCAGTATCATCAAAAATATCAGTGTTGGTCTGCTCAAAATATGAAGTTTTTACGTTTTCTCCCCACTCCTTATAACCCTTAGAATGCGGGAGTTTTCCGAGTAGAATTTTTAATAGAGTAGATTTCCCAGTCCCGTTAGCACCAACGATTGCAAGTTTTTCTCCGCGCCGAACCCTGAGCGAAAAATCTTCAGACAATAAACAATTGCCAACTTTTATATCGATATTTTTGACAGTTAGCAATTCTTTAGGAGGTTCACGGTCATACTGGAAGGCGATTTTCGCTGACTTTTCATGAGTAAGTGGTTTATGGATTCGCTGAGCCTCAAGTTTTTCGAGTTGTTTAGCTCTGCTTTTTGCCATGTTAGAGGTTGATGCACGAACCATATTTCGTGCGATATAATCTTTTAGCTTGGCGATTTCTTCGTTTTGGGCTTCGTGCTCTTTTAGTTGATGTTCTACTAAGACTTTTTTTTGTGCTACAAATGAGGTGTAGTTACCTTTGAATCGCCGCAAAACCCCTCTCTCAATTTCGCACACAGAAGTCACTAGTTTATCAAGAAAATATCGGTCATGCGATACAACCAAAAGTGCACCCTTATAGTCTTTTAGATAATTCTCAAGCCATAAGACAGTATCAAAATCTAAGTGGTTTGTCGGCTCGTCAAGAATGAGTAGTTCGGGTTCTTCAAGTAGCATTTTTGCTAAGGCTAATCGTGTGCGTTCGCCGCCAGAAAGGCTACTGATAACACGTGAATGTGTTTCTGGAGTATACCCCATTCCACGCAAGATTTTGTCGATTTTTACATCTATAAGATATCCATCATTAGCCTCAAAAAAAGCGGTTTTTTTTGAGTATTCTTCAGCGAGTTCACCCGAAATTTCACTTTCGCGGAGTTCGTCGAGCCTTTTTGCAATGATGAGTAATTCTGAAAATACCGCACGCATTTCATCAATAACAGTCGAGTCACCACTTAGTCCAGAATTTTGGGCTAAGAACCCGATTCGGCTATTTTTACTTCGGTGGATTTGTGGTACAAACGGTTCAGGTTGCGTGTCTGGGAACGTCTCGTCAGTGATTATACGAAGCAGAGTTGATTTCCCGCACCCGTTAATTCCGACAAGCCCTATACGGTCGTTCTTTTCGATTGTGAGCGAAACATTGTTAAGCACTTGTTCGCCAGCGTAAGATTTGCTTATATTTTCAAGGTTAATGAGCATACGATTTGACCTTTCAATTGGGAATTATAGTTGAATTTTTCTATGCTCATCATACCATTTTTGTACACAAAAGTCAATGCTTTTATTTAAACTTATCATAATCAATGTGATTTTTTATGATAATATACTTGACTTTTTAGAAAAAATATGTTATACTAAATCAGTGTTACAAATTTTATCGGATAATTATTGAAATTGTTGAAATAAAAAAATCTTAGAAAGCAAAAGAAAGGTAAAAAGGTGAGACAAGTGAAGATTTTGTATGCAGCGAGCGAGGCTCAACCATTTGTAGCGACTGGAGGTCTTGCGGATGTGGCGGGTTCTCTACCTAAATCACTCGTAGAAGAAGGGTGTGAATGTTCGGTTATAATGCCGTATTACAAAAAATCAATTAGTGCGGCTGACCAAAAAACTCTCAAATTCGTGACTGAGTTTTATGTACCAGTTGGTTGGCGTTCGCAGTATTGTGGTGTGTTCAAAACCGTGATTTCTGGTGTGACATACTATCTTATTGATAACGAATATTATTTTGCACGTGATTTCGGGATTTACGGATATTTTGATGATGCTGAAAGATTTGCATTTTTTTCACGCGCTGTTTTAGAAACGATTAAACATACTGGTGAAGTTCCAGACATTATCAACTCCAATGATTGGCAGTGTGCGTTAATCCCGGTTTACTTTAACATATACTATCGCTATCAGCACGATATGCGAAAAATCCGTAACGTGTTTACAATCCACAACATAGCATATCAAGGCAAATACGGGTTCGATTTGCTTGAAGATATTTTGAGTATTCCACGTCATATGGCAATGCTTGTTGAGTATGATGGAGACATTAATCTTATGAAAGGTGCGCTCGAAGTCGCTGATAAAATCACAACTGTTTCGTCAACTTATGCCGAAGAGATTTTTGACCCATGGTTTGCCTGCGGTCTTGACAGAGCTTTGTCTAACAAAAAATTCAAGACTTGTGGTTTCTTGAATGGAATCGATTTAGACGCTCACAACCCTGCGACTGATAAAGCTATTGCAGAAAAGTTTTCGGTGAAGAAAAAGTCTGGCAAAAAAACTTGTAAGTCGGCTTTGCTCGAAAAAGTAGGGTTGCCGAATGGTGACGAACCGGTAATCGCAATTGTGTCGCGCTTGGTAGAACATAAAGGCGTGGACCTTATTCGAGAAGTGTTTGACGATATTGTCAATATGGGATACAAAGCGGTGGTTCTTGGTTCGGGCGATGGCGAATATGAGAGTTTCTTCCACGAAGCACAAAATAGACATCCCGGAAAAGTCAGCTTTGTTTGTGGGTACGTTCCAGATTTAGCACGTATGATTTATGCGGGTGCTGATATGTTCCTTATGCCGAGTAAAAGTGAACCATGCGGATTAGCTCAAATGATTTCGTTACGTTACGGAACAATTCCAGTAGTAAGAGCGACTGGCGGATTAAAAGATTCTATTATTGACTGTGGCGACGAAAGCGGAACTGGGTTCACGTTTTTGACTTATAACGCCCATGATATGTTAGCATCGATCCAGAGGGCTTATGAACTTTACAACGATAGTAAGGCGTGGGGTGCATTAGTTACTCGTGCAATGAAAGCTGATTTCAGCTGGAAACAATCCGCAAAACTATACATCGGATTGTATGAAGAGCTGTATAATTGGGGAGTGACATGAACGAAAATATAAAACCACAAATGGCTGTCAATTGGCATAACGCCGAAATCATTGCAAGTTATGGGAAGTTTCATCAACTCCCACCACAGACACTCCCCGAAATTGCATTTTCGGGGAGGTCTAATGTTGGAAAGTCATCATTAATTAACAAATTGCTTAACCGCAAGTCATTAGCACGTGTAAGTTCACGCCCTGGGAAAACTATTACTATTAACTATTTTGATATTGATAAAAAAATTTTTATTGTAGACTTGCCTGGGTACGGTTACGCAAAAATCGCTAAGAGCGAGAAGGAGCGGTTTTCTTTACTAATCGAAAAGTATCTACAATCTGAACGTATTTCTTTGTTAGTGCAATTGCTTGATTTTCGACATCCGCCAAGCAAAGATGATTTGATGATGCTCGATTTTCTTAGACAAACTGATATGGATTATGTCATCATCTTAACTAAAGCGGACAAGCTCAAAAAGCGTGAACGCGAAAAGATGCGCGAAATCTACAAAGAGTATAAAGAAGTAATTGAGTTTTCTTCCGAAACAGGCGAAGGTGTAGATGATTTGAGGGCGTTCATTGAGGAATATGTAGCGGAAAGTACAGAGGGATATGCAGAACAATCATAATAATGAACTTGAATTTCAGCTAACAGGCAAACTAGCTTTTATCAGAACTTTTGGTTGTCGTGCAAATGTATCTGACAGTGAAAAAATTAGCGGAATGCTTGCAGAACTCGGATATGGGTTCACTCGTAATATGGAAGAAGCGGATTTGATTTTATTCAACACCTGTGCAGTCCGTGAGAATGCCGAAACACGTGTTTTTGGAAATGTGGGTGCTTTAATCCACCTAAAACGCAAAAACCCTGATTTAATTATAGCTGTCTGCGGGTGTATGGTTCAGCAGGAGCATATTACAAAAAAGCTGTACGATACCTATCCGTTTGTAAGCCTTATTTTTGGAACACACGTTTTACACAAACTCCCAGAGTTGTTAAAAGAAACACTTAGTGGAAAACGTGTCATAAATATCGATAATTATGAGCATATTATTACTGAAGACTTGCCTATTAAAAGAGAAGTCGAAAAACCAGAAGGTGAAGAGGGCAAAATCAAAGCTGATGTTTCGATTATGTATGGGTGCGATAACTACTGTTCTTATTGTATCGTTCCATATGTGAGAGGACGTGAACGTTCGCGCAAGCCTACAGCGATTTTAAATGAAATTCAGATGCTGATTATGGACGGCTACAAAGAAATCACTTTGCTTGGTCAAAATGTAAACAGTTATGCTGGCGATTCAGAGTCGGGCGATAAAATCACATTTGCCGAATTGCTTAAACAAATAGAATCTATTTCGGGAGAGTTTCGTGTATCGTACATGACATCTCATCCTAAAGACTTGACTAAAGATGTAATCGATGTAATTGCAAATTCAGAGAAAATTTCATATCATCTGCATTTACCTGTTCAAGCTGGAAGCAACCGTGTGTTAGAAGTTATGAACCGTGGTTATACTATAGAACAGTATCTACAAATAGTCGAATATGCGAGGTCAAAAATACTCGATGTTTCTTTGACTACTGATATAATAGTAGGTTTTCCGGGCGAAACACGTGAAGAATTTTTGGAAACGCTTAATCTTTTAGAACGTGTGAAGTTTGATTCGGCATTCACTTTCATCTATTCAAAGCGTGAGGGTACAAAGGCGGCCGAAATGGATGACACGGTTTCAAGCGAAGAAAAAAGTGCGTGGTTTACAGAAATGCTTGATGTGTTAGACAAAGTCAGTGGTGATGCGTATGAGCGGTTTGTTGGGAAGACTTTGCGTGTTCTCTGCGAAGGTGTGGGACGCACTGGTGAATATGAGTTTTCAGGCAGAAGCCGTGAAGGTGTTATTGTTGAGTTTAACGCTTCTTCAAATTCTGAGGCTCATCTGGATACTATCAATCATGCAACCATAATCGGCGAATTTGTCGATGTTAAAATTAACAAAGCACTTAAATGGGCTGTAATCGGGGAATTAAGTATAGTCGATTAAATCAAGAATAGGCTCGTCTTTTCGGTCTATTTCTCGCCATACTGCGTTGAAAATTTCTTAAATATCAATGGATATTCGCCAAATTTTCGTCTTGTTTGACGAAAAATAACCACGAAAATTCTTCGCCCATTCTTAATTTAAGCGACTATAATTGCTAAATCCACCGAAAAGAAAGGAAAATAAAATGAACGAAAATAATGCAATCAAAGCAGCACGCCAGTTAGGCAGAGAACTCCAAAAAGATGAAAGGTATGTAGCGTATCACACAGCCAAAGAAAAGAATGACACTGATTCTGCATTAAACGATTTGATTAATGAGTTTAACTTAGTTCGACAAAAGCTAAATCTTGAGATTTCAAAGCCTACCGAACAACGCGATGACAGTTATAAAGAAAAGCTCGACTCTCTAAACGCAGAAGCTCAAGGAGTTTATGTGAAAATCATGGATAACCCTAATATGAAAGCGTTCACTGACGCTAAAACTCAGATGGATGAAATGATTCAAGAAGTCAGTACGATTATTAGCCTTTGCTGTGATGGCGAAAATCCTGATACCTGCCAACTCCCACCACCTCCAGCTGCTGGTGGCTGTGCGAGTGGTGGCGGTTGTACTGGTTGTGGAAAACATTAGCAAGACAAGAACTCAAGGGGCGGCTCTGCCGACCCCGAAGTTCGCCGAAAATTGCGAGACTTCAAGCGGACTGCTCAGTGGCAGAGCCACTGACAC
>JGI24703J35330_11748485_pt1 | contig 17334 bp, 13 predicted proteins | sample TergutNt197P1_FD_35330 | JGI IMG/M metagenome (IMG submission 35330) | reverse complement strand
CTTATACTAAAAAGGGAAAAGCTGTCGAGGCGCTTTTTGATACGGCTGATTTGGAAAAAATTGAAGCTTTTGATAATTGGCGTGCGGTTTGGGATACATATTTTGATTGCGCAGTCATTGAAAGTAAAGTTTTTAAGGAAGGCCATGCTATTAGGAGGCCTGTTGCATCAGCCATCTTGCAATGTTCGCCAAATGCACCGATTCGTCATTTGAATGGGGATGTGCTTGATAATCGACGGTTGAATTTAGAAATTTATGATGTAAAGGCACAACCCAATGATTATGAATTGGATGGATGCGTGCGAGTTTTTCTCAAAGATCGCTATGGAAGGCAAGTAGGTGTTTTTTATGTTGATCATGATGATTTTGATTTAGTAATTAATGGTCCTCACGTGTGGTTAAAGAAAAAGCGTGCGAATGGGCAACCTTATGTGGTGAATCAGGACGGTCTGTTGTTGGCGCATTTATTATTAGGTATTGACGCAGGGTATGTGGTTTATATCGATAAAAATCCATTTAATAATCGTCGAAAAAATATCAAAATAAGCGATAATTAGGGAAATATTATTCGCTATTTGGGTTAAAATAAGGAAAAGTTTGGTTTGAGGAGGAACACCATGTCGAGTCGGTTTATGAAAGGGGCTATGATTTTATCTTTAAGCATGTTTTTGGCGCGTTTATTAGGCCTTTTATATGTGGTGCCTTTTGAAGCGTTGGTTGGACCAGCAGGAATGGCACTTTATACTTATGCTTATGCGCCTTATGGTTTGTTTTTAACTTTATCAACGCTTGGAATTCCGATTGGGATTGCAAAGTTTATTGCGAAGTATAATGCGGATCAGGAGTATGATACGTCGCGGCGGATGTTTCGTCTTGGAATGCTTTTTATGGTTATTTTGGGACTTGTTTGCTTTGTGATTATGTGGTTTGGTGCGCCGTGGCTTGCTAGTCGAGCCTTGTCGACGGCTGAGGGGACTTATAATAGTCATGAAGATGTTGTATGGGTAATAAGGACGGTTAGTTTTGCGGTTATCGTTGTGCCGCCGATGTCGATTTTGCGCGGTTTTTTTCAAGGGAATCAAGATATGATGCCAACTGCTGTTTCGCAACTGATTGAGCAAGTAGTACGGGTGATAATTATTGTTGTTGGTGCTTTGGTTGTTGTTCAATTTATCCCAGAAGGTACGACGAGAATGGCTGTTTCGGTCGCTGTATTCGCCGCTTTTGTCTCAGGTGTTGTCTCGTTATATGTTTTGTATCGACAATGGTTAAAAAGGAAGGCTAGTTTCGATGCTTTATTAAAAAAATCAGTGCCACACCCGAAGCAACCTGTGCTAGACTTATTTAAAGAATTGCTTTCTTATGCACTGCCATTTGCTATTTTAAGCTTAGTTGCAAACTGGTTTTTAATGATTGACACGTTAACTTATAATAATGGAATGATTCGTGCAGGGGTTGAAGGATCGATGGCGGAAGCTATTTGGGGTATGTATGGAACTGGTTTATCAAAGATTGTGATGATTCCTGTTTCGTTTGCCATCGCTTTTGGCCAACCTTTAGTGACAGAAGTTACAGAAAAAATCAGAAAAAAAGATACAAAAGGGGTGCAGAAAACATTATCAACAGCTATATTGCTTACCTCTTTTGTAACAGTGCCAGCGGTTGTTGGCATGGCTTTACTTTCTAATCCTATTTACGTTATGTTATTTAATCGTAACGAAGAAATCAATGCGATTGGAGGCGCCATATTCGGCGTCGGTGCTTTTATCGGCTTTTTTCTAGCGTTCAACAGCATCATCTCGGCCATCATCCAAGGCATTGGCGCTCATTATAAAGCCCTTATTTATTTTGTCATTGCATCTGTAATTAAATGGGTCGGTAATGTAGCTTTGATCCCGATTTTGGAGGTTAATGGTGCGATTTTAGCGACAATTGCGGCATATGGATTTTGTATTGTGATGAACTATTTAGAAATTAGAAAAACGACAGGAATCGAAACTCGCCAAATTTTAAAGCGACACATTTCGATTTTATTGTTCACTGGAATTATGGCATTTGCTGTTTGGATAACAACTTTTGTGCTTGATCTATTTCTTGATTATTCAACCTCAAGAGGGCAGGCTTCGATTTATGTGTTAATTGCTGGGATGGTGGGGGTTATTGTTTATGGTGTATTGGTGATTTATTTTGATGTGGGAAGTATGCTATTTGGGAATAAGCTATCTTACGAACGGCTTCGTGCTCGTTTGATGCGTCGTTAGCCCTAAATATTCTTCAATGCGGGTAATTCTAAGTTCTAGTTGATGGATCCTGGTCAAATCGACTGGTGGAAATCGATCTGAATTACCAGTTGGGTAAGGTGTGTGTGGTGACGGATGCATCGGTCCAACAAAGTATTGTTGAAGATAGAATTGTTCCATATCAGAAACTGGATTTTGCGGGCTTGTGTGTCCATTGCGAGGGTTTTTTGATTTGAACATAATATCACTCCTAATGATTTAAAGCATATGCTCTCATAAAACAGTATGGCTTTGTCATATCATATGATCATCAGTGCGAAAATAGTCGTAAAAAGGGTGAAAAAATGAGATTAGATAAATTTTTAGCACACGCTACTGGAAATTCTCGCACAGAGGTGAAGAAATTTTTAAAGCAAAAAGAAGTTAAAATCGATGGTGAAATTGTGACATCGGCCAATTTCCATGTGGAAGATCATCATGTCGTGACGGTCTTTGGGGAAGAACTTTTTTATCAAAAATACGTTTATCTGATGATGAATAAACCACAAGGATATTTGAGTGCCACAAAGGATGGGAAAGATGTGACGGTTATGGAGCTAGTGGATGATTATTATAGCCGTTTTGACTTATCAATTGCAGGCCGATTGGATAAAGATACAGAGGGGTTATTATTGTTAACTAACGATGGTAAATTTCTCCACGATGTGATTACGCCCAAAAAAGGTGTATATAAAACGTATTTAGCCTGCATTGATGGTGAATTAACACCAAAGAATGTCGCTAATTTGGAGAAAGGGGTTGTAATAAAAGATGCAAAAGGCATTGATTTTACAACTGCACCAGCCCGTGTGAGGGTTGTTAATGAAAAAGAAGTTGAAATTCAAATTGCTGAAGGAAAATTTCATCAAGTAAAGAGAATGTTTGCTAGTGTGGGTTGTCGGGTTGTTTATCTGAAGCGGCTTGCCATTGGTAAATTAACACTAGACGAGTACTTAGAATTGGGGGAATACCGTGAACTTGAGCTTGAGGAACTTGATCTGATAAAAGAAGATAGATAAATTTACCAACTTATCAGGCAGCTCAAAATTATAACAGGAGTTGAGTCAAATGAGATTGAAAAAAGTTCCCAGAGCTGGTGAATATATTGCTAGCCACCCCCAATTTGCCGTTGTCGGTGGATCTAATTTAAAAGGAAATTGGTCATCTATTTTCGCAAGAGAACAACCAATCCATATTGAAATTGGAATGGGAAAAGGCGGATTTATAAATGAAATGGCTCGTTTGAATCCAGAAATTAATTTTATCGGAATTGAGCTGTATGATTCAGTCTTAATGCGTTCACTTGAAAAATTAGTTGCAACCCCACTCCCAAATTTACGACTGCTACACGCAGATGCTCGAAATTTATGCGAAATTTTCGCTAAGAGTGAAATATCTAAAATTTATCTTAATTTTTCCGACCCTTGGCCGAAAACTCGCCATGCTAAGCGTAGGTTAACCCATAAGATATTTTTAGATATCTACAATGAGATACTGATTCCTGATGGTCGATTACAATTTAAAACTGACAATCGCCTTTTATTTGAATATTCCATAATGAGTTTTAATGAGTATAAAACTTTATTTTCAGATATTACCCTTGATCTACATGCAGACCCAGAAGCCTATCCCAGTAATGTTATGACAGAATATGAGACAAAATTTCATAAAAAAGGGCAACCTATCTATATGTTGGAAACAATTTTTCAAAAAATTTGACACTTTCGCTTAATTAAGTTTGCAAGGAGCTACGAGGTGTGATATAATAGTTCAGTTGGTGCAACAATACCAAAATGTGCCATGAAGATGGAGGAATGAATAATGAATGTTACAAGCAAAATAATTGAACCAAATAGAGTAGAGTTGACGATTATAGTTACACCTGAGGAATTTGCTAAGGGTTTGGATATCGCCTTTGAAAAAATGCGCAAAGATGTGACTGTCGAAGGTTTCCGCAAAGGAAAAATCCCTCGTACTATGTTTGAGAAAAAATTTGGTGTAGAAGTTTTATATGACGATGCATTAAATGAAGTTTTCCCAAATATGTATGCTCAAGCAATCAAAGATGAAGGTCTAGAGCCGATTGATTCTCCAGAATGGGATGTTAAAGAAATTTCAAAGGATGATGGCGTTACTGCCACTGCAACCGTTTGGACAAAACCAGAAGTTGAACTAGGTGAATATAAAGAGCTAGAAGTTGAGCAACTCTCAGTAGAAGTCAGTGAGGAAGATATTCAAGCTGAAATCGAAAAGTTAGCTGCAACACGTTCAGAAATGATTATCAAAGAAGGTGCTGCCGAGCTTGGTGATACAGCAGTTATTGATTATGAAGGTTTTAGAGACGACGTTGCTTTTGAAGGTGGAAAGGGAGAGAATCATCCATTGGAGTTAGGTTCTAATTCTTTTATTCCTGGTTTTGAAGAGCAACTAGTCGGTATGAGTGCAACAGAGGAACGTGATATCAATGTAACTTTCCCAGAGGAATATCATGCGCCTGATTTAGCAGGAGTTTCAGTTGTTTTTAAAGTCAAAGTTCATGAAATTAAATCACGTCAGTTGCCAGAAATTGATGATGAATTTGTTAAAGATCTAGACCGTGATGAAATCGAAACAGTAGCTGCATTAAAAGCAGATATCACTGAAAAATTAACAGAGTCGAAAAAATCGGCTGCTGAGGCACATGTTATTAATTCAGTGATTGAACAAGCTGTTGCGAATGCAACGTTTGACGTGCCAGAAGTAATGGTTGAAAACGAAATCGATAATATGATTTATCGTATGGAGCAACAATATCAGCAACAAGGAATCACTTTAGAAATGTTCTTACAATTTTCTGGTCAGACCATCGATTCCTTAAAAGAGCAAATGAAACCACAAGCGATCAAGAACATTGAGCAATCACTTGTTGTTGATGCTATTATTTCTAAAGAAAATGTGGAAGTGTCAGATGCTGACATCGAGGAAGAATTAGTCACATTGGCTGAGATGTACAAGATGGAAGTTGAACAGATTAAAACGATGATCCCTGATTTGTCTTTGTTAAGAAACGATGTAAAATCAAGAAAAACAGTCGACATGTTAGTTGAAAGTGCGAAATTAGTATAGCTGGGTGGTTAAATTACAAGAAAGGACATGGATTACTTGTTAAATCATGTCCTTTCTTGGGAAATTATCACGAGCTATAACTTGTTATGACTTGTTGCGTTGGAGTGGTTTAAGAATGCTTGAAATAGCATATAATAGATGAGCAATCCAACTTTATTGCAATGGTGGATATGAAAGATGTTTTAAAAGTAGGTGTGAATTATGAGTGAAAATCAAGAGGTTATTATTTGTTCCTTTTGTGGAAAATACCATGACGAGGTGCAAAAAATCATTGCAGGTCCTCGTGTTTATATATGTGACGAATGTATTAGCATGTGCTCTGAAATTATCGAGGAGCAACATTTTGAAACCCTCAACGAAGAATTTGAGCATTTACCAAAACCAAAAGAAATCTTTGACATGCTAAATGGTTATATCATCGGTCAAGATGACGTCAAAAAAATATTATCTGTTGCTGTTTACAACCACTATAAACGCCTAATGACTAACTGCGCGGACGATCCAGACGTAGAAATTTCAAAAAGTAATATTCTACTCGTTGGTGCTACTGGAAGCGGAAAAACATTACTTGCTCAAACATTGGCAAAAGTCTTAGATGTTCCTATTGCAATGGCTGATGCAACCTCTTTGACAGAGGCTGGCTATGTTGGTGAAGATGTTGAGAATATCTTATTAAAACTACTTCAAGCAGCAGATTTTGACGTTGAACGTGCAGAACGTGGAATTATTTATATCGATGAAATTGATAAAATCGCAAAAAAATCAGAGAATGTTTCGATTACGCGTGATGTTTCAGGTGAAGGGGTTCAACAGGCTTTGCTAAAAATCGTTGAAGGAACTGTTGCCAATGTCCCACCTCAAGGTGGTAGAAAACATCCAAATCAAGAATTTATCCAATTAGATACCACTAATATTTTATTTATTGCAGGTGGTGCTTTTGCAGGGATCGAAGAGGTTGTTAAACGTCGTGTCGGGAAAAAAGTGATTGGTTTCGGCTCTGATAGTAAAGCAAACAAAATGTCTTCAAAAGAAGCTTATTCAGAAATAGAATCTGAGGATTTGCTGAAATTTGGTTTAATCCCTGAATTTATCGGTCGTTTTCCAGTTTTAGGTGCCTTATCACCACTTGAAATTGAAGATTTAGTACGCATTTTGACAGAACCGAAAAATGCGTTGGTTAAACAATACAAAAAGATTTTCAGTTTGGATAATGTGGAGCTGATTTTTGAAGAGGATGCCATTAATGCCATTGCTGAAAAAGCCATTGAGAAGAAGACAGGTGCGCGTGGATTGCGTTCGATTATTGAAGGTGTTATTACAGATATTATGTTTGAAATTCCATCTAATGAAAATATTGAAAAATGTGTTATTACGCGCGAGGTTATTCTTGATAAGAAAACACCCGAAATCATTGAAGGTGTAGCATAGAGTTGGAAAATTGATCAAAGTATGGTAAAATAGTATGGTATCATTAGGAAGCCTAGGCTTCCTTTTGCACGTACGGTAGTACGTGTTGCATGTATGGTAAGTACGTAGCTGTCCCTTTTAATTGCACAAGACGGCGTTTTTAAAGTAGAGGTGAAAATAAAATGAACATTGATTTAAAACAAAACGAAGAAATTATCCTACCCCTTATGCCAGTACGTGGCATTGTTCCATTACCCTATAACGAATTAACCCTAGAAGTGGGACGACCAAAATCGATCGAGGCACTATTAGCTGCAGAAGATACAGATGAGTATATTTTACTCTCACCACAGGAAAACCTTGAATCAGGATTTCCAGATAAAGATGACATTTTTGACGTCGGAATTGTTGCTCAAATTGTCAACCAAGTCCGCCAACCTAACGGTCACTACCGTGTAAAATTCAAATTACTCGTGCGTGCTCAAGTTGAAGAAGTCTTTGAGGAAGGTTTATTTTTTAAAGCTCAAGTTTCAATCATGCCATCGTTTAGTGACGAGTCAGCAGATGAAGAAGTGTTGGAGCGCATGCTGTTAAAAGAAATTAACAACCCATCAAGTCGCATGTTTTCAAGATCAATGGAATTACGCAGACTAGTCAGAACAAAACCATCGTTGGAATTACTTACTGATGTTGCGGCATTTTCGTTGAAAATTAGTGATGAAAATAAATTTAAGTATCTTTCAATCGTTGACGTCAATGAGAGACTAAATACCATTTTAGAAGATATCGAAACTGAAAAGCAGGCTATCGAATTAGAAAATAAAATCAACAACGAGATGCGTAAAAATGTCGAACAACACCAAAAAGACTACATTTTACGTGAAAAAGTCAAAGCTATTCATAAAGAATTAGGTGACGAAGCATCAACCAACGCAGCGGTCGAAAAGTTCCGTGAAAAACTAAAAAAAGCCGGCATGCCAAAACATGCTGCCAAAAAAGTTGAAGAAGAAATTAAACGTTTTGAAATGACCCCAACACAAGCGGCAGATTCAGGAGTGTTGCGTAATTATATTGAATGGATGCTTGATATTCCATGGTCGAAAACTACAAGGGATAAGCGAGACTTAAACTTTGCAGAAGCAACGCTAGATTCTGAGCACTATGGCTTAGAAAAAGTCAAAGACCGCATCTTAGAATACCTCGCTGTTAAAGTGATGACGGGGAAAACACCACCTGCGATTTTGTGTTTAGTAGGACCACCAGGAGTAGGTAAAACGTCACTTGCTAAATCAATCGCGACCTCACTCGGGCGTAACTTTGTCAAAATGTCATTAGGAGGCGTGCGAGATGAAGCTGAAATCCGTGGTCATCGACGTACATATATCGGCTCATTACCAGGGCGCGTCATCCAGGGAATGAAAAAAGCAGGCACCATCAATCCAGTTTTCCTTCTAGATGAAATTGACAAAATGGCCAGCGACTTCAGAGGTGATCCAGCCTCAGCCATGCTTGAAGTTTTAGATCCAGAGCAAAATGCAAACTTTAGTGACCATTATCTTGAAGAAGAATATGATTTATCAAAGGTACTATTTATCGCAACAGCCAATGACTTAAATAATATTCCGGGTCCTTTAAGAGATAGAATGGATATCATTAGTGTGTCAAGTTACACAGAAATCGAAAAATTCGAAATCGCTAAACGTCACTTAATAGCAAAACAACTTGAAGCGCACGGTCTAAAAGAGAAGCAACTAACGTTCGAAAACGAATCAATTGTATCGATGATTCAGCACTATACAAAAGAAGCAGGTGTCCGCCAGCTAGAACGCACCATCGCTGAGGTGTGCCGTAAAAGTGCCCGAAAACTCTTAACCGACACTGAGAAAAAAGCCATCGTTTTAAATAACGAAACCTTAGTTGAAATGTTAGGGAAACACAAATTTGAATATTCCTTAGCCGACAAAGAAGATCAAGTAGGTGTAGTGACAGGGCTCGCCTATACCCAAGCAGGCGGCGACATTCTGCCAATCGAAGTCGCGCATTTTAAAGGAAAAGGAAAAATCGTCTTAACCGGGACACTAGGCGATGTTATGAAAGAATCTGCTCAAATCGCCGTTAGCTACGTTCGCAGTCGTGCTAAAGATTTCGGTATTAGCGAAGAAATTTTTGAAACAGAAGACATCCATATTCATGTTCCTGACGGTGCAACCCCAAAAGATGGACCATCAGCTGGTATTACCATGACAACTGCTATTATTTCAGCACTTACTGGTCGAAAAGTCCGTAAAGATGTAGGGATGACCGGAGAAGTAACCCTCCGTGGGCGCGTTGGAGCTATCGGCGGTTTAAAAGAGAAGTCGATTTCTGCTCATCGCTCTGGTATTAAAACGATCTTGATTCCAAAAGAGAATATCAAAGATATCGACGACATTCCACAGACGGTGCAAAATGAAATTAAAATTATCCCTGTTTCCATGATTGATGAAGTGCTTGAACAGGCGCTAGTCCATCATAAATCCTAAAACGACGAATAGCTTCCTTGCGACACTTAGCGGTATAGTTTTAGTTACCAGTTTAAATTTATCAAATCATTGTAAAATAGGGAGAAATCAAGTATAATAGTATTACCAAGAGCTACAGCTTTCGTGGATCTTATTATTTTATCATACGGTAACAGATAAGGAAGAGGTGATTTCCATGAAAATTACAAAAGCATCGTACATCAAAGGAGCAACAACAGAATCACAATACCCAGAAGAATCAGTACCAGAAATCATGGTAGCAGGACGTTCAAATGTGGGTAAGTCATCATTTATCAATTCATTTACCAACCATAAAGCTTTGGCAAAAACATCTGGAAAACCTGGAAAAACACAAGTCTTAAACTTCTTCAATATCAACGATAAAATCAGCATTGTCGACGTTCCAGGATATGGCTATGCTAAGGTGAGCAAAGTAATGATTGAGGCTTTTGGGGCAATGATCCAGGAATATATGGCAGTACGCGAGTCGTTAATCCTTGGAATCTCTCTAGTTGACTTCCGTCACGAACCGTCAAAAGAAGATATAGCCATGTTTGAATTATATAAACACTATGAAATACCTGTGCTTGTTGTGTGTACGAAAAAAGATAAAGTAAACAGATCGCAACACGCAAAACATGAAGCAATGATCCGTAAAACTCTGAACATGGATGAGGATGATATTATGGTTGTTTATTCATCTCTTACCCATGAAGGACGAGATGAGGTTCATGAAATTATTGATGATTTATTAGTACAGTATGAAAGGTTAACTGAGGAGGAGTAAAAAATGAGTAGAATCTTATCAGGAATTCAACCATCAGGTGCATTAACTATTGGAAATTACCTAGGCGCTATTAAAAATTTTGTAAAATTACAGCACGAGCACGAGTGTTTATTTATCGTAGTCGATCTACATGCCATAACTGTTGCTCAAGACCGTCTAGCATTACGAAAAAATATCAAGGAATTAACAGCTCTTTATGTAGCTTGTGGTATCGACCCTGAAAAATCAAGTTTATTTATCCAATCAGAAGTACCAGCCCATGCAGAATTATCTTGGATTTTAACATGTAATGCTTCAATGGGTGAGCTCTCACGCATGACCCAATTTAAAGATAAATCCGCTAAACAAGAGCAGGGTGGTGGGCATATTGGCGTTGGTTTATTTAGCTATCCAGTTTTAATGGCTGCGGATGTTATCCTATATGATACAGATATGGTGCCAGTAGGTGATGATCAAAAACAACATATGGAATTAACCCGTGATATCGCAGAACGATTTAATGCCAGATATGGTGATACATTCAAAGTTCCAGAAGTCTATATTCCACCACAAGGGGCTCGCATTATGTCGCTCCAAGATCCAACGAAAAAAATGAGTAAATCTGATGACAACCCTAAAAATTATGTTTTATTAATCGACGAACCTGCTGTAATTAGGAAGAAAATAAAAGCTGCTGTGACAGATTCCGAGACTTCTATCGGGTATGATCCAGTTAATCGCAAAGGAATTTCCAATTTGCTTGATATTTATTCAATTATTACTGGTGAAACAATTGAAGAATTAGTTGCCAAATATGAGGGGAAAGGTTATGGTGATTTTAAGGCTGACTTAGCTGAGGTGGTTGTTGCTGAGCTTGAACCGATTCAAAAGCGCTTCAAAGAAATTCTCGAATCAGGAGAAATTGATGACATTCTAGATCGTGGACGCGATGAGGCAATGAAGCTTGCGACGAAAAAACTGGCAAAAGTCAAACATAAAATCGGGCTTGGACGTAAGCAATAAGATGAATAAACAGACGAATTTAAACCAGCAACGAAAGCTGAAATTAGGCGTGGCTATTTTTGTTCTCCTTTCATTTGTCGTTTTGTTTGTGATGGCTAATTTTAATGAGACACAGGACATAGAGCACAATTCGCTTTTAGAGTATAACAGAGCCCGCATAACTGATATTTTAGTTGATAATACTATTTTCCCTCATATAGATAACCCTTACGCCTATGGTGGAATGCGTGAGCTTCGGCAGGGAACAGTGATTTTTGAGGTGGAGGTCTTAAGTGGGACGTTTGCTGGACTTGTGCTTGAAGCTAATTATCATATGAATTCTCCGATGCATGTGGATTTTGACATTGGTGATACTATTTCTGTTCGGATTTTTGAATTTGAAGGAAACATTATGATCACAGAAGTGAGATATCCCGATCGTGCAACTTGGCTCTTTGGTATGATTGGTTTGTTTGTCTTATTTTTGTGTTTAATTGGTGGAAAACGTGGCATGCTAGCAGTAGGTGGTCTTATCTTCACCATCTTTAGTGTGGTATTTTTGCTGATTCCTTTAATTACATCGGGTTACCCAGTGGTGCCAATGACACTGATAGTTTTGGTACTGGTGGCGCTAGTCACAATTACACTTTTAGCTGGCATTACTGCAAAAGGCATTTCGGCGTTTTTAGGTTCTTTGATTGGCGTTGGGCTTGCAGCTGTGTTTGCGTGGGGTACGGGAAATCTTGTTCATATAAGTGGCTATAACATGGGGAACTATCGTGCCATTATTCATTTATCTAGTGGGGCTAGAATCGATGGCTTGTTTATAAGTAGTGTTCTTGTTGCGGCAATAGGTGCGATTATGGATTCATCTATGTCGGTTGCATCAGCAATGGAGGAAGTTAAACACGCCAATCCAAATATTTCATCATTTAACCTGTTTAAGGCAGGTTTTAATGTAAGTCGTGACGTAATGGGAACGATGTCTAGCACATTGATTCTCGCCTTTATTGGTGGAAGTTTAGCGATGATGATTTTTATGTATACAAGCAATGTGACCTTTAATCAATTGATTAATAACGATATGATTGCCATGGAAATTGTTATGGGAATTGCCGGAAGTTTTGGTATTATCTTAGCTGCACCACTTACGGCATTTATTTCAACAAAATTACTAAATCTTTGATAACAAATTCCTAAAACTTTGCTATAACTTGACTTTTAAGGAGTAAAATAGTGATTGAGTAGTCATGATAAGAGGAGTCGGTTTAAATGAAGATGGACTTGGCAACGAAAAAGAGGTATAAAGCTTGGAGAAGACGGAAAATTTTAAGATTTAGTTGTCTGGTTTTGATCTTTGTATTGGTTTTTGCAGGTGGGGTTATACTATTATTTGATTTACTAAACAATGGTAATGATATTGAGATAACCGATCATCCAATGGGTGATCGAGATGTTTATCAGTCAACAAACTTAGATGATGAGGTTACTCAAAATAATGAGACAAATACAATGTTTAACAGAAGGAATGAGCGCACGCCTATTATTTTTTGTGGCACCGCAGATCACGATGAGGCCTTAACTTTGTCGCACGAGGAATCTTTATCTTATTTAGCGTTAATAAATCGCTGTTACAAAATGGCTGGTGATTTTATCCCGCCCGATTTGTCTATTGTTAACGCACCCAATATATATGGAAATGCAAATCAATGGATTCAACTTAGATATACGGCTGCACGTGCGTTAGAAGAGATGTTTAATGTTGCTTATGCTGAATATGGACATGAACTTATCATCATCAGCGGTTATCGCTCTTACGTTGATCAAACTGCAATTCATGAAAGTGCAATATTAAGACTTGGTCTAGAAGAGGCACTTAGTTCGAGTGCGCGCCAAGGTCATAGTGAACATCAATTAGGGCTTGCAATGGATCTGTCAACTTTTGAGTTAGGCGCACATTTGACGCCTTTGTTTGCATCCACACTAGAAGGAAATTGGGTTCAACAAAATGCGCATCGCTTTGGTTTTATCATTAGTTTTCCTGAAAGCAGAGAAGAAGATACAGGAATTATGTATGAACCATGGCATATTAGGTATGTAGGTGTTGAATCGGCTACCATTATTTATCAAAATGGACTCATTCTTGAAGAGTATTTATGGTATTATCGTGATTAATTCAGAAATTTTGCCCATTATGAATACTTTCTTCATGGCAAAGTCAATTTTAAGACTAAAAATGTTTGACATTTTGTCTCAAAAATGATATGATATCCAAGTGCTTATTTCAAGGCATGAAACAGGGGTGTAGTTTAACGGTAGAACTACGGTCTCCAACACCGTCAGCGCGGGTTCGATTCCTGTCACCCCTGCCATATAAGAATTAAAGGTGCAAATAGTACCAAAACGTTGTTTATCAACGTTTTTCTTTTTCTTCAAAACTATACACCACAGGACGAGTTATAGAAGTTTAGTCACAAAAACTATTAGCAGCATATTGACTTCTTACTATTGGCGTGGTATTATGGTGAAGTAAGTGCTTAATGTGGGAAAACCGAAAATTTAAAATTAGGAAATAAGTATGATTATGGAAAACAAGCTAGAATTAATCGTGATGTTAACACATAATGATCGCACAATCGCAAATGCTCATGAAATTTTTGAACATTGTCGATGTAGTAAAGTGAGATTTTATGGTATAAAGGAAAAGGGGTTACCTTTGGATGAAATGAAGCAGTTATTTTCTTATATGAAGGCATGTGGAAAGCAAACCGTTTTAGAAGTGGTCGAATATACTGAAAAAGAGTGTCTGGATGGAGCTAAACTAGCGGTAGCATGTGGCGCTGATATCCTTATGGGAACGATGTTTTTTGATTCTGTTAATGAATTTTGTAAACAAAACAACCTCAAATATATGCCCTTTGTAGGGCAGGTTAGGGGAGTGCCCTCTATTCTTGAAGGAATAGATGAAGCTATGATTGCTGAGGCTAAAACCTACCTTGAAAAAGGCGTTTTTGGAATTGACTTATTAGGATACCGCTACACTGGAAATGCAAAAAAATTAATTCACAAATTTGTAGCACAAGTAAATGCCCCTATTTGTATTGCAGGAGGCATTAACGACTATGAAAAAATAGATGAAATAAAAAATACAAACGCATGGGGTTTTACAATTGGCGGTGCTTTTTTCGAGCATAAATTCGGCGATTCGCATACCGAACAGATCAATAAAGTCTATGACTACATTCATACACAAAAAGCGGGTGATTAGATGTTTAAACTTTTATTTCCTTACAACTTAGTAGACAGCGTTTTTTCGATTGATTATGAAAAGTTATACGAAAAGGGTTATCAAGCAATTATTTTCGACATTGATAATACACTAGTCCACCATGGCGAAGATTCAACAACAGAAGTGGATGAATTGTTTCAGGAAATTCATAAAATTGGCTTTAAAACGCTCTTATTAACAGATAATGACGAAGAAAGAACTACAAGATTTATCCGCAAAATCGACACGTTATACGTATGTGACGCCCAAAAACCGAAGCCATTTGGATATTTGAAGGCGCTTGATATGTTAGATGTCAAAAAAGAGCGTGCTATCGTAATAGGTGATCAGATACTTAGGGATATTTATGGCGCTAATCGATGTGGTATTGCAAATATCCTAGTAAAATATATGCGCTATGAATACGAAACGAAAATAGGGAAAAGACGACAACTAGAAAAAATTATTCTTAAATTCTATGGGTGGAGCAAAGCCTACCAAAATCGAATCGGAAACATTTATAAAGAGGATAGTTAAAATGCAAAGAAAAAGAAAAAAACTTTTTTGTGAAATTCATCCTATCTGTTACGAGATCTCTTTGCAGAAAGAGATTTTTAAGCGTCACTTGAAAGATTTGTTAAGTAGCGAAAAGTTTGCTAGCAGGGTTGAGAAAGAAAAATTACCTAATATTGTTGCTAGTGAGCAGTCAAATATGATTAAAAGAGGCGAAGGCATCGATATAAGGACGCAAGAAAATAAATTGCATAATATTATTTTGGCTTGCAGTAAAATGAACGGCATGACCATTTATCCAGGAGAGGTCTTTTCTTTTTGGCGAACCATCAAAAAAGCGACAAAGAGAAGGGGGTATAAAGCAGGCCGCATTCTTCATCAAAATAAGCTGACAACTGGTATTGGCGGCGGACTTTGTAATTTAGCAAACACTATCCATTTACTTGTACTTCATAGCCCATTGGAAGTAATAGAATTTCATCATCACTCCGATGCATTAGCACCAGATGAAGGCGAAAGGGTGCCGTTTACCGCAGGTACTTCAGTTTTTTATAATTATGTTGATTATCGGTTTAAAAATAATACGAATCAAACAATTCAACTGTTTTTATGGTGTGAAGGTGAAGATTTGCATGCTGAATTAAGAAGTGAAAGTGGATTTCCGTGCCGTTGTCAATTGGTTGAAGAAAACCATCATTTTAGAAAAGAAGGGGATAAATATTATCGAATTTCGCAAATTTATCAGGAAAGCATTGATCACTTAACAGGAGAAATTTTGGATAAAAAGCTTGTTTTGGATAATCGCTCAGAAGTGCTGTTTGATTATGCTTTGATTCCAAAAGAGCAAATTAAATCATAGAAATTGTCCCGAAAAGGGGGCTTTTTTTGTTGGGATCTGCTATAATAGGGGCAGGTGGTGTTACGAATGAATGAATTAATAAAAGACAAGTTAGCGATGCTTCCGAGCGAGCCAGGATGTTATTTAATGAAATCGTTTTCTGGCGAGGTTATTTACGTAGGGAAAGCAAAGTCATTAAAAAGTCGTGTAAAATCTTATTTTGCTAAAGTTCACAACCGCCGCACACAACTTTTAGTTTCAGAAATTGTCGATTTTGAATATATTATTACCGATAGTGAAGTTGAGGCATTAATTTTAGAAATCAATCTGATCAAAAAATATGACCCGCGCTTTAATGTTAAGTTGACTGATGATAAAAGTTACCCATATATAATGTTAACAGCAGAACCTCATCCACGACTTGTTACAACACGGCAAGTCAAAAAAGACAAAGCGAAATACTTTGGTCCCTTTCCAAATTCACAAGCTGCTAATGAGACGGTACGGTTGTTAAATAAAATTTATCCTTTGCGGAAATGTAATAAACTACCTGACAAAGTGTGTCTTTACGCGCACATTGACCAATGTTTAGCACCTTGTATAAATGAAATTACGCCAGTTGTCTATGAGCAACTTACTGAATCGATTTCCAAATTCCTAAAAGGCGATATTTCGGAGGTTAAGAAAGAATTAACAGAGAAAATGATGGTAAGTGCCCAAAAATTAGACTTTGAACGAGCCGGGGAATACCGTGATATTATTGCAAATATCGAATTAACAGTTCAAAAACAGCAAATAACCTTCGCCGACTTTGAAGACCGAGATGTTTTTGGTTATGCGCAAATAGATGATCTAATTTGCGTGCAGGTTTTCTTTGTGCGCGGTGGGAAAATCATCGAGCGGGATGTATCTATTTTCAATTTAATTAACAACCTTGAAGACGAAGTGGCTAGCTTTATCGCTTGGTTTTATCAGCGAGGAAATATTATGCCAAAGGAAATTTTTGTTCCTGAGTTGCTTGATGTGGAGTTGCTGGGCAAGGTGTTGCATGCTAAAGTTCTTGCGCCAAAAATTGGTAGTAAGAAAAAGCTGGTTGATTTAGCAATGAAGAATGCGCTAGTCGCTCTTGAGCAAAAACAGCAGCTAGTTGATGCGAAAATCCTCCGAACGGAAGGGGCAATTGCAATTTTGGGTCGACTACTTGGCATAGATGCGCCACAGCGGATAGAGGCTTATGATAATTCTCACCATGCTGGACAAGATGCTGTTAGTGCCATGGTTGTTTTTAAAAATGGCAAGCCTGCCAAAAAAGAGTACCGCAAGTATAAAATTAAAATTGCTGATACAAAAGATGATTATAGCATGATGCGTGAAGTTATCTATCGCCGCTATTTTAAAGTGTTAAATGAAGACCTGCAGCCTGCCGACTTGATTGTTGTTGATGGTGGGTTGGGACAAATGCGTGTGGTGAAGGAAGTGCTTGATGCTCTAGGTTTTCCCCGATTATTAGTGGTAGGACTCGTTAAAGATGATAAACACCGTACACGTGCTTTAATTGATGGACGTGATGAACAAGAAATTCCATTTACACCCGAGACACGTGTAGCTTTTAATTTACTTGCGCAAATTCAGGA
>JGI24703J35330_11748486_pt1 | contig 17361 bp, 13 predicted proteins | sample TergutNt197P1_FD_35330 | JGI IMG/M metagenome (IMG submission 35330) | reverse complement strand
AGTAAAATGAATAAAGTGCCTTCCATTAGTCCAATGGTTGGCACTTTTTCGTTAGTAAATCTTATTGAACTGAATAATTATGCATTGAAAATGCTTAACAAGACAGCCCCATATTTAACACCATTGGTCATTACTTTTACCCCAAATTTAGTAGTCGGTGCTACCTCAACCTGAATCGGTATCATCTTCGTATGGTTGAGGAGCAACACACCACATTCATTATATCGGATACCGTGATTGCGCACTCCTTTACGAAAGGAGATAAGATTATGAAAGCGCATTGCAACATTCAGACAAGTTTAATTGAAGTGCTTATCTTAATGTGCGGAGTTGACAAGTATCAGACAATAATGTGTTTCGCCTTGATAGCGACAATTATTCTCTGCCTAAGCTTGACATACTTTACAGCATTCCCCGACAGCAACTTGTAGCTCTGTGGGCGAGGTGACTAAGATTAATAATCACATTTACAATAGTAGCGCGAACATGTACGCTTGTCAATGCTTACCATTTTTATGTTTTGCAATTAACAGTGCTTGGAAAATCCTGAGAATTATGATTTATTAGAAATTGATTTGTGGAGTTTGCATTAAATCCCTTTTCAATCAATGAGCACGGAACTACTATGAAAACAAAAAAACCGTAACCCCTAACCAACAAGTTTTACCCCTTGTTTAAAGTTCGATTATATGCTACCTATGTAGTATATAGTAATTGAATCCAACTATCTTATTAAGACAACAAATCCGAACCCATCCCCCACCAGTACAATCGGTGAACGCATGTGTTCGGATTTATCACAATTCGACGGAGACGAGGAGATTCGAACTCCTGCGCCGCTATTAACGACCTACACACTTTCCAGGCGTGCCCCTTGAACCACTTGGGTACGTCTCCATTTGTTAGCGATAACCGCAAACGAGAGTTTACATTAATTATTACACAAGTGCAAGCAAATCTTCTAAATAGTCGGCGCGGACAAAGTTGCCTTTTTTTTGCATGTTTCGGATTTCGTCAGGGGTTACATATTTTGCGTCGGTTGTTTCGCCTTCTTGCAATACTACGTCGTCAAGGTCGAAGTCTTGCCGAAAGAGCCATATATCAACATGTGAACCGCTATGCCCACCGAAGGTGCGCTTTAGGGCAAGTTCGCCCCTTTTTGGGTCAAGTGTTAATCCTGTTTCTTCTTTTACCTCTCGCAGGGCGGATGTTATGCTGTCGTCACCTGCTTTTACCGAGCCGCCCGTACATTCCCACATATTTGGGTAGCCCTTGTTTGGAGCGCGTTTTGTGATGAGGAACTCGCCGCGGCTGTTTAATAACCACACCAAGACAACAAATCTAAACTCGCCTGCATTTAGTGGCTCACAGCGTTTGCGGGTGCGTCCGGTTAATTTCCTGTGTGCATTGTAGATGTCGCATAGCTCGTCCGCGCTATTCATATTCATATTTATCCAGCCCTGCATTTGCAAGTACAGCACCGGAAGAATCTTGGGGAATCTCATCTTGTTGGGCATTGCATCAAAGAGAGCGACTTCGCTCATCTCGAAATCGGGCATGTCACCAAGCTCATGCACATGTGCCAAAAAAACCTGCCCATTAGAATACACATGAGGCAAATGTACGGAATAATCAAACGCCGCCCTTATATCAAATTTAACCGCACCTGTTTCCTCAAAAAATTCACGTTTAGCGGCCTCGAGCATGGTTTCGCCTTCTTCTACACGCCCACCTGCTGTCTCGTAGACATCGCGCTCCCTGTGACGGCAATACAACCACTTGTCGCGATACCGCGCAAAAATCACCGTGTACTTATAAGCCCTAAGCTTTCCAAGCGGAACAGTCCGCACCTTACAGTTTTCATAATCGACCACGGCAGGTGAGAATAAGTCAATCTTTTCGATACCCATGCAATTACCACTATCATCAAACTCCAACTTAGCAATCCATGGGAAACACCGTTTCATTGCATAAAAACCATCATAACCATATGTATTATCATAAAAGTGAATAATCGTAGACAACGCCGTACCATGCGACCCGACTACTATGGTCTCGCCCGCATACTCACGCACAACACCCTCCAAAGCCGCAATATTACGAGCCTGCACCTCCGCCAAACACTCCCCCTTTTCTAATTTATAAGAAAAATCCGCCCACTGCCTAACGGTAAAATCCTCAAAAGGCAAAATCCACTCATCAGCAACCTTTCGCTCCCGAAAATCATCAACAACACGCACATCAAGCCCCAAACTCTCTGCCAAGGGCGAAACAGTATCAAAAGCCCGCTTAAAAGGACTAGAAATGACAACCGATACAGCCCGATTACGGAAAAACTCCGTAACAAGCGCGCAATCAGCCATTCCCTTATCCGTAAGCGGGCGCGAAAAATCATCATGTACATCAAAATTCGGCTCACAATGCCGCACAAAATAAACCGTTGTCACAACAACATCAAGCCTCCAGCAGCCCTTTTTGTGTCTGCTTATCTACAAGCACTCCCGGTGGGAACATCTCCCTCACCTGTTCGCCGGAGACACGCTCCTTATCTAAGAGCATTTCTGCGAGTTTGTGCAGGATGTCTATGTGTGTTTCTATTATTTCTTTTGCCTTTATGTGGGCATCTTCTACTATACGCTTTATTTCCATGTCGATTTGGTCGGCTACTTGTTCGCCGTAGTTGCGTGTATGCCCATAGTCACGGCCAAGGAAAACCTCTTCGTTTTCGTTACCGAAATGGATGGGGCCTATTGTTTCGCTCATACCATATTTTATTACCATGTCGCGTGCGATGCTGGTTACATATTTAATATCTGCACTTGCACCCGAGGTTAGGTCATTGAGTACGATTTCTTCGGCTACGCGACCGCCGAGTCCGCTTATTATTTGCTGTTCCATAAATTTTTTGCTCCACGACTCGCGCTCTTCGCCGGGTAGAGGCATTACATACCCTCCTGCACGGCCTGTGGGGATGATGGAAACAACATAGGTCGAATCAATATCAGGCAACACTTCAAAGCAAATAGCATGTCCCGCCTCATGATATGCGACGAGTTTGCGTTCCTTTTCTGTGCGGACACGGCTTTTTTTCTCCGTACCCATTGCAACTTTTATGAATGCTTTTTTAATGGATTCCATATCAATTTGTGTTTTGTCAGCACGAGCAGCAAGGAGTGCTGATTCGTTGAGAAGATTTTCTAAATCTGCGGGTGTAAATCCAATGGTGGTTTGTGCCACGGTTTTGAGAGAAACATCATCCGTAAACTTCTTACCCTCGGCATGTACTTTTAAAACGGCCTCGCGCCCTGCTACGTCGGGTGGGTTAACAGTAATCCTGCGGTCAAAACGACCCGGACGCAAAAGTGCGGGGTCAAGAATATCAGGGCGGTTCGTAGCCGCCAAAACAATAACACCTTCATTGATGCCAAAGCCGTCCATCTCTACGAGCAGCTGGTTGAGTGTCTGCTCACGCTCGTCATGGCCGCCACCGAGACCCGCGCCGCGCCTACGACCTACTGCGTCGATTTCGTCGATGATTACAATGCTGGCAGGGTTACGTTTTGCCTGCTCAAATAAATCGCGCACGCGAGAAGCTCCCACACCAACAAACATTTCTACAAAATCGGAACCCGAAATGCTGTAAAACGGAACATTGGCCTCACCCGCAACAGCACGAGCAAGATATGTTTTGCCCGTACCCGGAGGGCCGACAAGCAGTACGCCACGCGGTATCCTCGCACCTATACTATGATACTTGTCGGGCGATTTTAAGAAATCAACGATTTCTGAAAGTTCTTCTTTTTCTTCGTCAAGGCCTGCGACCTGCCCAAACGTCACCTTACGCTGGTCTTGCAGAGCTACACGTACGCGACTTTTTCCGAAATTCATTGCACGGCCGCCGCCACCGCCGTTAGCCTGTTGCATAACAAAAAATATAATCACCATAAACACAAGCGAAATCACCAAAATAGGCAACATCTGTACAAACCAGCCGGGTCTGTTAGGCGGATTTGTCACAGGAAAAATAGGCGGCTCCAATGTCTTTAGATGTTCCAAAAACACAGAAACACTTGGGATATGAACAGTGCGGAGTTGTCCGCCCGGCAGTTCTACTTCTGCCACACCTACATTTTGCACGTCATTTGTGGGTGTCACCGTAATATTGCGCACTCTTCCGTCAGCCAAATCTTGCATAAGATGTGCATAGGTATAAGGGTCGGACGGCGCGGACGGCGTTAGCCTCTGTATAGCCGTAACAAAGAAAAAAATCACCAATGCCATCAATATAAGAAGAGTAAAACTACGAGTATGCTGTTGCATTTAATGAACCTCCAAATTTAATTTCCCTACATAGGGCAGACATCTGTATTTTTGAGCATAGTCGAGTCCATATCCTACGACAAACTCATCAGGTATGGTAAACCCGAGATATTCGATTTCTACACCCGCCACCTTACGGCGTTCGGGTTTGTTCAAAAGGGCGCAGAGTCTGACAGAGGCAGGGTTTAGCCCATGCAGATACTCTCGTAGCCATCTTGCAGTATATCCCATATCTACAATATCCTCAACAATAATTATATGTTTTGCCGTAAAATCGGCTTTTTCGGGATATTCGAGTGTCACAGTACCCACTGATTCCGAGCTGTTTCCATAGCTGGATACCTTGATAAACTCCATAAAAACATCCAGCTTTATCTCCCGCGCAAGGTCAGCAAGAAAAATAACCCCACCCTTTAAAGTCCCGAGCAGAGTAACAGACTTGCCCGCATAATCTCGGGTAATCTGCGCACCGATTTCTTTCACGCGGTGAGAGATTTCTTCTTCACTAATAAGCACCGAAATATTGTCCACATTATCACCATTTTATATAAATATTCTTATCTTTGCCAGCCTCGTATTTTGCGTTGGTACGGTCTGTGCCTGTCACCCACAAAATATCACTGCCATGAGCCAAAAGCGGCATCCTGTCCCTCTCGCCTTTAGGAATCTTTTCGTCTGTGAAATAATCCTGCAACTTCTTAGTAAAAACGCGCCCACTGCCGTCTTTAAAAGAGAGCTTATCACCGGGCAGACGAGTACGTAACAGCAGAGGCTCTTTGATTTTATCACATGAAAAAACTTTAGTACAGGCTATTTGTTCATCCGACACCAAAACAGTCTTTTTGATTTCGGGTATATAAATGCAAGAATTGAAGGGTAGTGTATAAGAAAATCCCGCACATCCTCGGTCAGCTAAAAAAAACAAAACATCATATTCTTTAGAAACAATAACCCTCGGCAAATGAATCTCCCTGCCCGAATGCCCTTCTGCAGCAAGTCTCAAAACATCGGCGATATGCCCTGCATAAATATCCACAGTGGCACCGCCCAACACCTCCGAAACAGCAATCCTAAAAACCCTGCCAACAATCGCAGGATGCAACTCCAATAAGGGATTTAGCCTAATGCCCATACGTTCACCACGGATTACGTTTTTTTCAAACGCTTCACGAGCTACGCCGTCCATATACTCCTCATCCATACGCAAGAGAGCCGAATTTTTGACCATCGCCTTCCTTGCGTTGGGGCTAACCTCTCGCTCCATCATGGGTAGCACAATATTTCTCACACGATTGCGAGTATAGTCGTTAGAAGCATTGCTCCCATCATGGCGATACTCGATATTTTTTTCTTTCAAATACTCTTCTATTTCTGCCCTTGTAACATCAATCAGCGGCCTTACAATCCTCCCATTAATCGGAGGAATCCCACAAAGCCCCCTCAAACTTGCACCACGGCACATATTCATAATCATCGTCTCTGCGTTGTCGTCCAGATTATGCCCTACAGCTATGCAGTCCGCGCCAAACTCTACCCGCGCATCCTCAAAAGCCGCATATCTTGCTTCACGCGCAGTCTCCTCACTAAATTTATCAAAAGTGACAGACACCACCTTTAGCGAGACAGAAAGCCTCTTGCATAGTTCTCTCACAAACAGCTCGTCCCCATCAGACTCCTCGCCACGCATATTATGGTTGACATGCACGGCAAAAACATTCTCACCATTTTCCAACAACACAAATAAGAGCGCGACAGAATCCGCGCCCCCACTAAGCCCGACAACAACCCCCTTACCAAAGTCCTTTGCAAGGGGGTTGTGTAAGGAATTTAATTTATTACTGCGCGCCCGCAGCTTTAGCAAATGACAAATCCAAAAACTCATCGACATTAATCTTGCCGGAGAGTGCCGGTGTAGATACAGTATCCATGAGATAGTTTTGGATATAGTTAAATTCTTCTGCCTTTGGCATGAGTTTATCCATAGAAACACGGCGATTTGAGTCTTTTAGAATCGCGCTCACCACATCTTCGGGTTGCCCCAAGAAATCTACAGCTGTTTTGATTGTGCTGTCCACATTTGTGTATACAGACTTGCCTGCGTCTACGAGCGCGGATATAAACTCCTGCACCACGTCGGGATTTTCTTTAATCAGGCTGTCACGTACAACCACTGCACAGCATGGGTGGTCAGGTGTTATTTCTTTAGAAAGAGTCATAACATTGCCCAGACCGTTATTTACCACCATGGTGCCAAACGGCTCTGCAACTATATATCCCGCAATAAATCCATCAGGGTCATACTCAATCATCATAGGTATTTGGCCAGGTGCAACTACCTCTGTGGTAACGTCTTTGCCAATCCCCACAGAAATCCCTTCTTCTTGCAAGCGTTTATGCAAAAGTATGTGATGCATGGATGCTTGGAAAGGAATAAGCACTGTTTTACCTTTAAAATCCGCAAGGCTGTTGATATTGGCAGCTTTGTTTGCTACCACGATACTACCGTCGCGGTGGCTGAGAAGCAACAATTTGATGTTTTTTTCGGAATAGTACATATCCATGGCGTAAGGCGCGAGCATAAACGCAATGTCAATCTCGCCGGACTTCATTGCCTCTCCGATTTCGTTCCACCCGAATTTTTTTACGAGGTTTAACTCGGATTTTTGCAACCCTTTTTCTTTGGTCATACCCAAAATCAGATGGTCAATAATCGGCAAATAGCCAACATTTAATGCTTTCACATCCAACACTCCTTTTATTTAATATTTTAAGAGCGAACTTACATTACCTTTTAAAGCGTCCCTGCCCTTTAAGTCCTCCAGCTCAATAAAGAAAACGGAAGCAATAACCACGCCTCCCATTTCTTCCACAAGCTCCACGGTAGCTTTTGCAGTGCCGCCCGTAGCGAGCAGGTCATCCACAAGCACAAATCGCTTGCCCGCCGAAACAGCATCCTTGTGTATCTCAATGACTGCCGACCCATATTCCAAATCGTATCTTTTTTGCACAGTCTCGCCTGGCAGTTTGCCCAGCTTCCTAACAGGTACAAAACCTTTATTCAAATTATATGCAAGTGGCATCCCAAAAATAAAGCCGCGTGACTCAGGCCCCAAAACAGCATCAAACTCTATACCTTCCAAAAGCTTGGCCATATCATCCACGGCCACTCGTAATGTATCCGGCTCTTTAAGTACCGTTGTAATATCCCTAAAAAGAATCCCGGGTATAGGAAAATCCGGAATATCTCTAATATGCGTTTTTAAATCCATAACGCACCCCGCTCATTACATATTTTTTTATCTTTTGGTAAAAATAAAGTTATCACACGCGGAAACAACGCGAAATTGTAGGAGGAAACATCATGATTAATTGTAGCGTAAAACGTTGCGAACACAACGACCAATCCAACCACTGCAACCTCACAGAAATCAACGTGGGTTGCACAACATCCGAGCCGCATAACTGCTGTGACACCGAATGCAACAGTTTTGTGGAATGTAAGTAACTAAAACCCCGGGGGAAAACAAGATTTTCCCCCGATATTACTTAGCATATTCGATGGCACGAGTTTCACGGATTAGACTTACCTTGATTTGACCGGGATATTCCAGTTCATTTTCTATACGCTTGGCTATATCGCGTGCGAGCAATGTGATTTCTGCATCGGATATTACATCGGGAAACACAACTATGCGCAGTTCGCGTCCGGCTTGGATGGCAAAGGATTTTTCTACACCATCAAATCCGTCTGCTATAGCTTCAAGGTTTTGCAGACGTTTGATGTAAGACTCCAGTGTTTCGCGGCGTGCGCCGGGGCGAGAACCACTGATTGCATCTGCTATTTGTGTGATTACGGATATGATATTTGTCGGCTCCACATCACCATGATGAGCCTCCACTGCATTTATAATCAGGTCGGACTCTTTATATTTTTTACATAACGAGGCTCCTATTGATACATGCGAGCCTTCCATATCGTGGTCTACAGCCTTCCCTATGTCATGCAACAGCCCCGCACGTTTTGCGAGAGTAATATCCGCTCCTAGTTCTCCCGCTACAAGTCCGCAGAGATAGGCCACCTCCACCGAATGTTTCAGCACGTTTTGGCCATAGCTTGTACGGAATTTCATTTTACCCAAAAGACGTGTCAACTCAGGATGTATACCGTGTACGCCTGTTTCGAAGGTGGCAGCTTCGCCCTCTTCTTTAATTTGCACTTCCACTTCTCTACGAGCCTTGTCCACCATTTCTTCAATACGAGTAGGGTGAATCCTGCCGTCCAGTACCAATTTTTCTAATGCTATGCGAGCAATTTCGCGCCTCATCGGGTCAAAGCCTGAAAGAATGACCGCCTCTGGGGTATCATCTATGATTAAATCGATACCTGTGAGTGACTCCAAGGCGCGTATGTTGCGGCCTTCGCGTCCTATAATACGGCCTTTCATCTCATCTGACGGTAGGTTTACTACAGAGACTGTGGTCTCTGCCACATGGTCTACCGCACAACGCTGAACCGCAATTGCAAGAATATCCTTAGCCTTTTTATCTGCTTCTACTTTTGCCCTTTGTTCTATTTCGCGTATCATTTTTGCAGATTCGAACCGAGCTTCTTGTTCTATTGTTACGAGTAGTGATTGTTTTGCTTCTTCCTTCGTCATACCGGCAATGCGTTCAAGCTCTTGATGCTGTCTTGCCAATGCTTCGTCTACTACTGCCTGCTTTTCTGCTAACTTCTCTTGTTTCTTCTTTGTTTCTTCTTCTTTTTCATTTTGCTTTTCAATTTTCCTGTCCAGCATTTCTTCCTTTTGCAATAATCGTTTTTCTAAACGCTGCAACTCGTTTCTGCGCTCTTTCGCTTCTTTTTCAGCTTCGTTTTTGGCTTTAATGCTTTCTTCTTTTGCTTCCAAAAGCATTTCTTTAGCACGCGCCTCGGCGTTTCTTTTTGCCTCCTCAAGAAGATTGCCTGCTTGGACTTCCGCGGCTCCAAGCTTAGATTCCGCAACTTTCTTTCTATAAACAATGCCAACGAAAAAACTCAGTATAGCTGCAGCGGCAATGATGGCAATCCATATCGCCGTTTGCATACCTACACCTCCTATATATTAAGCCCCCAAAGGGACACATAGGAGATATTAGCGTTTTTTTTTGATATTGTCAAATTTTTGTATCATTTTTTTGCATCATTTGTAGTGGTCATAATCATAAAAATATTGGCACTGGTCATGCAAATTTTTCATAAACTCGCAGAGATTTTTAGACCTTGCAGCTTTTTTAAATATTTCTTTTATTTCAGCACATTCTTCCGCGTTAGCATTTTCATCAAAGTCACAGGCGCATTTTTTCAAATACTCACCAGTATATCCGATTAATATCTCTGCATGTTTATCATTTTTTTTGCTTGAAATTAACTTCTTAAAGGCATTAAAATAGTCCTTATGCTCACCTTTAGCAAAAAAATCATAATCTTTATCATTTTTCAAAATATCGTCAATCTCATCATCACACATGCAATCTATTCCATATATAGCTTTAATTACAGAAACCAGCCGGACATATGTGTGGTCAAATAAAAGCAATTCTTCATAGTACGTATCATTTTTATGATGATTTTTTGCCGTAGAAGCAAACAAATAAATATATTGAACAACACAAATGCCTGAAATCTTCAACATAACAACGTCAGAAAAACTCTCATTAAACAGAGTACAAATGTGACGCACGCCCAAGATATCATCACCTTCTGTATTAAGCATTATATCCTGCCACTCATGGATACTTGTTGCAAAATTATCCAAGTGTTGCAAATATTGAGAACGTTCCATTTTACTTTGGTTTTGAAACTTTAATATTTCATAGAATAATGACTTCATAACCTTTTCCATATTCCTATGAGAATAAAAATTATACATCTCCTTGTTAATACAATCCTCTACTTGGCGAGTAATAAGGGCAACTTCTTTGGATTCTTCGTCATATCTTTTACGAATCAAATCATAGATTGTCACAGAAATCTCTTTTGCTATATGCCTAACCATATCTCCGTCAGGCAATAAAAAATTGGATGAATCCATGAACATTTCATACTTGTCAGAATCTACTATGCTTGGGGCAATGTTCAGTATCAGGTCTGCGTGGATTTCAGAAACAGACTTTATTATTGATTTATCCCTTAGCTTGCGATTTCGAAATTTATTAGACCTCAAATGCGAAACCTCATGTATTAGCCTAGGAAGCATATTGATTTGAGAGAACTGAGTAATCACCGGCAGTTGAATGGTAGAGAGGATATTTGCCTCCTTAGATGTTTTATCGGCGAACAGTTCCTTTAAGCTAATTTGGTGATGCAATCCGATATTAGGCACAACGCCATAAACAATATCACCACCCATATCGCCATTAAGAAATTTTACCAATTTTTGTGTAAACGCCATATAGAACACAACGAGCTTAGACTGTATATCACACAATGACAATCTAAATCCTGGAACTTGAAAAAACATCCTATCTGCACTAAGCGTACCCCTAATAAGAGATGTTACAGCATTAATGTAATAAATTATGTCATCATACAACTCAATCTTCCGATTGGAGTAATCTAACCCCTCGGCATTATCAATACTATCGTTTTTCCGCCTAACCCCCTCTATAAATCCAGGATATGTGGATTTTACACATGCAACAACATCACGTGCAAAATAATTCTTTTCAAACATGCTGATTATCCTAAAAATTTCCTGTATAGAGTCCTTTAATATGGACTCCATGTGCTTTTCAAAAGATTCATTTTCAACAATAGTGTATCTCTTGTATTTGTCTAATATTGTTATTTTTTCCTCGTTATTCATACCATTCGCTGTTATGTCAAAACCCTCTGCTATATCAACTGTATTGCGAGGACGCAGTATCGCGCCCAAGTATCCGACTTCCCTACCCTGTTTCGATTTTGCAATTTCTTTTAACACTCCAGATTTTCTGACTATAATAATTTTACTGCTTCTTTTTTGTTTTTTAAATTCCACACATTTCAACAGCCCATTATTTAGTTCATTTATCAATTCAAGACGAGTCAACCCTTTCAAGGTGATGCTAAACTCCTCATTTCCCATACGGCTATATGTTTCTATTTTTTCTGGATACTTTTTTTTCCATGAGGACATCCACTTTTTAAAAATTTGCGGGTCGCGTATTGTAGAAAAAATCATAAATCTATCAATTTCTTCACTTCTAGCATCATTGTCTTTCAAAATTTCATCAGGCAAAAATCCTGCACGAGTATAGCCATGATAGTCTAAATCGAGGCTTTTTGTCATGGACAAAAAAACACGTTTCCCGTGTCTTGCGATATTTGATTTTACAAAGATTACCAAATCGCTTACATCAAAACTGCTATAGATAAAATAATCAAAGTCACAATGCTTTTGTTTTTCATCATCCAAAAAATCTTTAATAGCATCCTTTGCATCATAAAAGCCCTTTCCACATGAGCCAAGCTGCACTAAGCTCATGAGTGTATAATTATACTGCTTTCCCCAAAAATCTCCCGCGCCTTCATCAGAAGCAATACAAAAAACATGGTGGAATGAGCCTGGTTTTTTATTTAACTCACGTTTCAATCCGTCTAAAACCTTATTAAATTTACGCATGAACCCGGCAGAATCAGAGATTTTTTCATCTATAAGTGTAGGCGTAATAGAAAAATAATCAAAATCACCAAGTGTGCGAAAACAATACCCTCCATCTTCCTCTATTGGATGGGGTTGGTCTTGTTCGTATTTTTGTAACGACAGCACAATTGCATCAAATTTATTATACCCCACATTCTCATTAAACTGAAACAAGATTATCACCTTTTCTAAGATACTAAATGCAAATATTTGGCATTAACAGTCATATGTTCCTCGAATATGATGGATATACTTTCATGGATTTTTTCCCTTGCAATGTATTTTTCTATGGCACTGCGTACTTCATATCCTGAATATAGAAACATGCTGTACAAATCTCTAAACACGTTTAAATCGTTAGAATTAAACCGCGGATTGGTTTTATCAGTATCTTCCCTTGGCAACCAATACGACAAAGGTATTCCATAAATATCTCTTACACTGTCACGTATCGATTGTTCATACGCAAAATCCCTTACAACATCGTTACATATCATATCCCATGTCACATTTTTTTTGGTAATATCAATATACGCCATAGTTTCTTTAAACCAGTACGAAGACTCTTCCAGGTGATTTTTAAAATAAGTACTGTATGCACTCTTTTCATGTTCAGCTAAATACTTAATTATGACAGCATAGCCACGTATGTACATGCTGTATGCTTTCAGCTTATCCTTCTCAACCCCGCTATACTCCAGAAGAGCAGCTGTTGATTCACTATAATGACACGCTGTACCATTTAACAGCTCAAACGCTCTCTTGCTAAGCCCGCTTACAGGTAAGCCCTTGTTATCGATTGAAGCAATATTTTTATAAAAATTCTCAACAAAATTTTTTAACATTTCCTCGGCATCAAAGTCGCTTTCCTGGTTTCCGCTATCTGTTAACCGGATATGCAGCGCAATAAGCATCCTGACCGCAATTGGGAGTTCGTATGAAGCAAGAGGCAACCTATAATAATCCCTGCGCAAAGAAACATCGGTTACGTCCATAACATGAGCTTCTATACTGCCCCAATCATTAACGCCCAATAACGGCTCTGAATCCTTAATAGCTAAAAAGGCAATCAAGTCTGATTCTTTATTTTGTGTTAAACCTAGGCGCAAACAAATAAGCTGGATGGCCAAAAAAACTATCAACAGCAGTGCGGCAACACGATGCCCCCTAGTGACCATTAACAAAAACCCAATCGTGTAATCACCAATAACGATACTTTGTGGAAAGGTGCTGTGAAGTCGTGAAAACAGCACCTTTCCTGTTGTCATTATATTTGCTCCTACCCAAGCACCCCAACAAAATTGTAATGAATATCAATCTGTTGGCGTATCGGCTTGCGAGGTCTGCCCCTTGAATCGAAAAACGCTTCATCGGTTCGCACCTTTTCATGAACAACAATCTTTTCGATAAGTTCACGCAGAATTGATGGGGTGAGTTCTTTTACGGCGATATGCTTTTTTACAATCGCTATAAATTTATCCACTCCTGCAACGGCATCGGCGTTTTGGGCGAGGTCTTGTTCCAATGTGGCGATAGTTTCGGTTAGGGTTTGATGTTCCGCTTCGTAGGTAGTTGCCATACGCTGATAGCGTTCTTCCGTTAGCCTGCCAAAAGTGAAATCTTCATAAATCCTGTTATACAGGGTATCAAGTTCAGAAACCCTGCGTTTTGATTTATCGAGTTCGGCTTTCTTTTTCGCTGTGTCGGATTTTTGGCTCTTTGCGTCTTTTTCAATCAGCCTGCCCGATTGTATTTTTTAGGGCAAATAAAAACCGCCAGCCCAGCGTGGGGCGGCGGTCATTGACGATAAAATATGGGAAATAAAAGAGGGCGAAATGCAATCACTTTTGCACTTCTGCCCACTTCTCGTCACCATACAGTATAACACAGAAAATCGAAGAAAAATTAGACATCGTAAGTAAATTCGGTCATTTTTCGTTTTGGTGTGCAATCGTTTTACGGCAAGCCTTGTGTTTCGATTTTATTTGCACTGCTAAATTTCTATTATTGCCGAGGTGGTTGATTGTTTCGCTATCACCTTTTCATCTTGAAGCGATGTCTTTGTAAAATTTCGCGCACTTTGTTGTTAGATAATCCTGCTTTAATCCAAATGCTCCTTTGCTTATCAAAATAACACCTACAGCCACATAGTTTTAGGAGTGGTTGGATTTCTTCACGGCTTGAGTTAAATATGCTCTCAATTTCATCAGTTAAAACATAATCATGATTTGATAATTCTTTGTCAATTTTTTCAATATTCGCTTCAATACGATGCCATGCTGAATCATCTCTACTCCCATCTTTAGCTTTTCGTTTGATACCTTTTAATTTTTTTACAATATAGGCAACTGTTGCAAGAACCGTTGCGCTAGGTAATGTTTGAAGCAATCCAGTTCTAATTTGCATTAAAGTTTCAGGATTAGTAAAGAAATTTGATACACTATCAACTAATTCCCTTAGTAATTGTATGTCAAATTCGTGTCGCTCATCCCAGAAGTATGATTCGTATATTTCTAGTGCAATTAACTCTTTGAAATCTTTTAATTGCAACAATACAACAAAATCATTGCAGTCACTGCACTTTTCATCTGAGCCACGAGCATTGACAGCGTCAATAATAAAATCAATATTTTTGTTCAAAATGTCATATCCCCCAAAAGCGAACATCCAATACGAGTTAGACCATTATTATCTATAAGACCTTTTTCACGACAAAGAAAATACATATTTGTAAACTTATTTGAAATATAAGACCCAGTTGCAAGATACTCAATTATTTCACTTTTTGTAATATTGTTATCTTTATGCCAAGTCCAGTGGTAAGCACGTCGCCTAATCACATGATAAAATAACGGCAAACTTTCTGCTGGAACAAATGCTTCATTCACATATACAAGGACTTTCTTTGTAGAATAGGAATTTATTATCAAGCTCTCTCCTTTAGGGTTGGTGAAATCAAGATAGTTCAATGGAAAACACATATCTTTTGATTTATCGCTACCATTCCCTGCTGTACAATAAAAATCCGTTTCAAAGTAAATTTTTACGTTACAAATGTCCACCATGTAATCTATAAATCTATTGACATTAAAAAACTCAATCCCCGTTAGCTGATTTCCGGCAATATCATGTTGAAGTCCGTTTTCATTAAAACTCATATTTTCTAAAGGGTCTAATAAAGGGCGCACATATAAGTGATGATGTCCTAATGATACTTGTGCTGATAGCTCCGACACCATAAACTCAATCAAGCCTTCTACAATAAGCCTACCATCATATATATCATAGAGTTTGCTCCTGATGTTTTCCACATCACATTTTGAAGGTAGAACGAAACTGGTATACTCGCCTGTCATGTTGTTTATTATTCGTTTTGCGCTTAGATTTTTTGGGTATTTTCTATCCAGCACAATTACATCCCACAATCTCCAAACATTAGATGCAGTTTGACAACTGACAATATTACATTTGATTGCGACCTTTAACAATTCATAAATTGCTTTTATTTCTTGAATATTACGGTTATTATTTTCAATTTCTCCATGTCCACCGTAAACAGCACCACTATTTCCGTCAATGGTAGCCACTCCACCATGCGGAGAAAAAAGAGCCTGTACATCTTTTTCAGAATTAAATTCAGAAATGCCAGAAACACAAGTTAATCTCAAACCTCTACAAACAACAGCAGCGTGAGATGTCATTCCACCACGCAAAGTCATAACTCCTTTGCAATATTGAGGTTTCATTGCAACAATATCGTCGGGACTACACTCATATCTGCAATAGATATAGTCTACTTGTTTTTCAATTAAATCAAAGGCTTCTTTTGTTGAGTAACATACAGTACCGACTCCTACCCCAGAGCTTGAAGGAAGTCCTTTTGCTAATAATGTCAACTCGTCTGTGTTTACAAGGTGACCTATCCTTAAAAATTCTTCAAGTTCATGATAAGGCAATTTCATAAATACGTCATTTATATTCATAATTCCTTCTGAAAGCATACTCAAAACGATTTTTAAGTTAGCGATAGCTGTACGCCTTCCAATTCGCGCCCCAAGGACATAATACTTGCCGTTCTCAACTGTAAATTCCATATCAACCATATCATGAAAATGTCTTTCAAGAATGGTTGCATATTTTTTTGTTTCCTCATGGATAAATCTATCTATGTCGTATATATTCATATTTATACCCCACCTTATAGCACAGAATCCTTAAAATGAAATTCTCACTTCATTAAATCATAAATTAAAGCAACAGGGTGTCGTTTAGCTTCTATTTTATCAATAAAGGATTTAATAGCAAAGACCGACAACCCTGATGCTATTGATATTCCAGCAACATCAAAGCTACCACTTTGCGATACTGCATTTAACAAAGTAAGACTTGCAGTTGATACAGTGGAGATAGCTCCTGCCAATGTTTGTATCCCGTGTTTCTTTAATGCAAAAGAATAATCGTCAATAGCTTTATCCAATAAAGATTTTAACTCAGCCTCGCTTTTATGCAATATGTCTGTGTTTAACCAATTTTTTAATCGTCTGATTTTTTCAATAGACTTTTTATCACTTCTTATTTCAAGGACTTGCTCCCAATCCAATTTGTCCTCAATTATCAAGGGTAAGTTGTTGATGCAAATTGAAATAGCAGGGGTCTTAGCTGATTCATTTGAATAGCGGTTGTGCTGTTTTTCAAATTCAGTTGGCGAAAAATAAACAGGGACTATGGTAAATCCAATTGTGTGACATTTCGCTACTATACTTGATATTCCTTTGTTTCTATTTTTTGAATACTTATATTGAATTGGTGCGCCTGTTGTAGCGTTGTGTGACTTGCTTGGCTTGTAATTTTCACGGTTGCTTTTTGGTAAGTCTAAACAATAGTGACCCAATTCGTGAGATAACACATTTAATGAAGAAATTTCACCAACTGGCGAATCAACATTGGCAAAATACAAATCCTTCATATGTAAACCCATTTCACCGACGGCTAAACTTTTCATTAAGGGAGAAGAGCGAATTGAGTCATGCAAGTGCATTTCAATTTCATCAAAACAAAATAAAGACCTTTTGCTGAACGAGTCTTGTGAAGCGAAATCTACAATTGATGACGTTTCTAGCAAAACTTCATGAGGAATATATGAATATCCAAAATCAGCCGCATCCTCGTTTAATAGGTCATCAGAAATCAGTATTTTATCAAACAAGATAGACGTGGTTTTGGGCTTAACAAAACCTGTAGCATATTTTAGATTGTCCGTAAACATTTCCACCAGTAAATCACGGCATTTTGATTTTTGGTAAAACCTGTTATTGTGCAAATTTTGTCAGCACCTCAAGCAAAACATCTGTGTCATGTAAGCATTTACGAGTAATAT
>JGI24703J35330_11748487_pt1 | contig 17364 bp, 14 predicted proteins | sample TergutNt197P1_FD_35330 | JGI IMG/M metagenome (IMG submission 35330) | reverse complement strand
ATTTGCATCGCCGCGTAGCGCATTGGCGCAGAATGCGCCACCAGCGGAGCATAAGGCGATGCTTAGCGAACAATAACAACGCGATGCGGACACTCCCAAAAATAATTGAACAGCGAAAATTACACGCTCAAGTCAAAATAAATTACGAAGGTATATTGATGTTTTGGGAAGTCGGTAAACATATCGGCTCTATTTTGCTTGGTGGCGAACGTGCCGAATATGGCAATCGTATTGTTGTTTCACTGGCGCAACAATTGCAAGCAAAATATGGAGGCAGTTTTGATTATACTAATGTCACTCGAATGATTAAATTAGCGACCCGCTTTCCGAATTTTGAAATTCTTGCGCCACTGGCACAACAATTAAGCTGGTCGCATTTCACGGCTCTTTTACCTATAAAAAATGATGAAGCATTTATGTTTTATGCGAGTGATGCAGTAGCAAGACAGCTTGGCAAACGTGACCTTCGCAAGATGATTTCACGAAAAGCGTATGAGCGGCAAGAGATTGCCAATTATCAGCTTTCCGAATCGTCAGGCATACCTTTTAACGCTTTCAAAGACCCATATTTACTTGATGTCTATGGTCTGAAAGACAATTATCTTGAAGCCGATTTGGAAAAAGCTATTTTGTTGGAACTTGAAAAATTCATCTTAGAAAATGGCAGGGGCTTTACCTATGCAGGAAAACAAGTACACATGAACATGGATGGCGATACCCATAAATTAGATTTGTTATTTTATAATCGTGTGCTAAAGCGGCTTGTGGCAATAGATTTGAAAATAGGAAAATTCAAGCCAGAATACTCAGGACAAATGCGCTTTTATCTGAAATGGTTAGAGCGTTACGAGATGCTCGAAGGCGAAAACCCACCAATTGGAATTATCTTGTGTGCTGGAGGTAGCCGTGAAAAAATTGAACTTATGGAACTTGATAAAGAGGGAATTGCTGTAGCACAGTATTGGACACACCTACCGCCAAAGTTAGAATTTGAACGCAAGATAACCCAAATTTATGAAGAAGCAAAAGAGCGATTAGAGCGGCGCAAACTTATAACGAAAAATGTACAACGTGAAATTGATTACTTCTACGAACTAAAGGAGGAAGATGCAGATATAGAAGATGAGGCGTAGTGTTGACTCGGCGGCAAGATTAGGAATTGTCTGAAAATAAGTTGACGATTTAGGCGCAGGATTTTTGCGCAAAAGCAAGGAAGCAAAAACCGTGCGCACCCGGAGGTGCGTAAGGTTTTTGGTGACATAGCAGTTGTGCAAAAAGACAAGCGTAAACGTCATGTTATTTTTGGACAGTTCCTTATTCATAACCGATGTTTTGGTACAAAGCTTGGCAGCCCTTGATTTTTCTGCACCGCCGAGGATTTGGTTTTTTATGGATTCATTACTGAAAATAAAATCAGAGCAATAATTACTATTCCAAAAAAAGCACAGAACAAATCCTTTTCCTTAAACATTTGATATATAACGGTTGGCATTAAGGCAATTAATCCAAAAAGACTGCCAAAAACAACAAAAATCATTGCCCAGCTATCTGCTTTATTAAGGTACGATAAATAAAAATGTGAGCCTGCGAAAGCACCCGTAACTGAGTGTTCCCAAATTTCAGAGGGTGCAGAGCCGTCAAAAATTACACCAAAAACAATATTTGGATTAAGAACATTATTATCAGGTGAAGCTAAAATAAAAATGGGTACTATCAATGCACCTAAGGCAGAAATAATAGCAATAATATAAACTATATTACCAAAAATTCGTTGACTTTTCGGCACACTCGTCTCATTCTCCATTACTTTAGCTCCTTTTGTGTTGTCTAACAATAGATACCCCCACGCAAAGCATTATAACAATAAACATAATAACATCCACAATTGCGGCAGTTCCTCTAATCAAGCCAATCATCTCAAGACCTGCCATAACCAAGGTAAAGCTGGTGAAGAACATAATTCCAATCAAAATCATACGCACCGCACTAACTCTAATTTTGGCAAGCAAATGAGAACCCAAAAACCCGCCTATTACTTGGCCTGCAAGCCAAGGCATTACAAATAAAGGTATTACGCTTCCGGTAGCCATAAATGGCCACACAGATACACCACCACTTAAACCCAAAATAATGCCGGAGTTTACCGACGAAAGTTTAAGTGGCACACCCATACCTAAATTAAGGGTGGGGGTTATAGCCCAACCCCCACCCATTCCAAAAAAGCCACCAATTAATCCAACTGCAAATATTAATAACATGCCGATAAAAGCTCTTCTTAATTTATAGTGCTTTACAACGCCTTCACTTTCTTCAAAATAACTGTGTTCAAGTTTTAAAGCAGCAGTAAATTTGTCAACATGTTTAATTACAGGCCACTCCAAATTTTTTCCACCGAAAAAAAAGTAAGCAGCTAAAAGCAATAATAATATACCTAAAGAAAATCGCATTAATCCTTCACCAAAAGCTCCTGCCCCGGCGGCAGTTGCAATGGCAATGGTTGCACCAATAAATGCGCCAATACTTTGACTTATTGCCATAATAAGACAAAGCCGGAAATTAACCAGCCCTTTTTTCGTAAAAATACCTATAGATACCGGGCTGGAAAACATTGAAACAATAATTCCCGTAGCACGCACCACAAGGCTATTTACACTTGTAAATGCCAACATAATAGGTGTAAAAATAACCCCGCCGCCAATTCCTGCTATAACCCCAATCATAGCGATAATGACGCTAAGCACAAAAAAAGTAAAAATGATTAGCACAATATTGCCTGTTGCCATTTCACCTGCAACAGTGTAGTCCGCCAGATGAGCTAAAACAGTTAGGCATAAAAAACCTATAAGCACTGCTAACAGCATTATTATGCCTTCAAGCCACGGAGATTTTAAATACTTCATTGTTTAATTGACGAAGCCATTCTTTTTTTAGATTTCCAATTACTGTACACGGTAAAACCGACTGTAAGAACTGTTATCACCACAAAAAGCAAGCTGATGGGTCTGGTAAAGAAGATGGTAAAACTGCCACCGGAAAAAACTAACGCTCTTCGCAGTTGAAATTCTGCCATACTTCCCAACACATACCCTAAAGAAATAGGCATAACAGGGAAACCTAATTTGCCAATAATAAAGGCAAAAAATCCAAATGCATAAAAAACACCGACATCAAAAATAGAATTATTTACAGAGAAAGCACCTGCAGTACATATAACCAACAAAACAGGAGCCATTATGCTATTAGGCACTTTGGTAATATACGAGAACGCTTTAATTAAAAACTTCCCCTGTATTACCATAAAGATTTTAATAAAAATCATACCTATCATAATGGAAAACATTAGCGCGCCTTGGTCTCTAAACAACGAGGGACCAGGAACCATACCATGTATCATGAACGCCCCCATTAAAACTGCCGCTGAAGGGCCACCGGGAACACCTAATGTAAATAATGGTATTAGCGAACCACCCGTTACAGCATTACTTGCAGCTTCCGAAGCGGCAATACCGTTAAGATTTCCTTTTCCAAATGTCTCAGGATTTTTGGAAGCCTTCTTTGCTGTATCGTAAGACATAAATGCGGCAATACCGGTTCCCGGGCCGGGAACCGCCCCGATAAGCGTACCAATAAATGAGGCACGAATTAAGGTAGCTATAGTAGATTTTACTTCGGCAAAAGATAGCCCTTGTTTGTCAAGTTCGATGGTGTCGCCTGCATCTTTTTTATTGGGAGAGCTTACCATTTGAAGTATGCTCGGTATTGCAAACAATCCCATTAGAACGGGCATTAAACTTAATCCTCTTAGCATATTTACATTTCCAAATGTAAATCGCTGTACACCTGTCATATTATCAATACCAACCAATGCCACCATTACACCTATACCTGCCGCCACAAAGCCTTTCCATATACTGTTGCCGCTTATGCTGGCAATAACAGACAGACCAAAAACAGCTAATGAAAACATTTCTGCCGGCCCAAAATGGATAGCAAACCCGGCTATCATAGGCGCGAAAAATAAAAGTGCCAAGCCACTAAATATGCTGCCAAAACCGGAGCTGTACAAAGCCATCGTAAGTGCTTTTCGGGCTTTTCCTTGTTTAGCCAAAGGATACCCGTCAATCATTGTTGCCGCTGATGCGTTATCACCGGGCGTTCCAATTAAAATAGCACTTATAGCTCCCCCAAATTCTCCCCCTACAAAGATGCCAAGCAATAGCATAAACGCATCAGTAGAAGGAAGAACATAGCTAAATGGAAGGAATAAAATAATGCCTATTGTCCCCGTAAGTCCGGGAATCGACCCTATTATGATACCAACTAAAACGCCGATATTCATAAATAGAAATGTGGATATAGAAAATAGTGCAGTAAAACCATATAATAAATCAGACATAATTTACTCCATTACCTCCCAAAGGCGACCTTGCACAGCTCAAAATACATTTATGGTAAAGGAACGCCAAGTAAACGAATAAATGCCGTGTGCGCTAAAAAGATTATTACAATTGCAATCACGTATAAATGAGGTTTTTTAACCTTCTGAAAAGCAAGTGCGCTAACAGCAAGTATCAAACTTGAAAATAAAAATCCTATCAGGGGAATAAGCATCATATACGCTATCATCATTGCGAAAAAGATAAGAGAGCGAATTTCTTTAGGGATACTAAGCTCAACAACAGTCTCTTGTTTAAGCAACAAACTTTTTACAATCAAAACAATTCCAAGTCCACCTATAAGATATGATATTGCTCGTGGTATTGTTTGAGAGTCTATAATCTGACCGCTTACAGTAGTTTGTCTAATTTGTTGCGGAATGAGTATCCATAAAACGATAGCGATAATACATGCCAAAATTCCGCCTACCAAGTTTGTGCGAACTTTTAAACTCATTGCACTAAAGTTAGGCCAATTCTTGGGCCGTATTCACGCATTCTATCAGCAATATTGCTAATATATTCAATGATTTCATCTGTATAAGCCAGATGCGGCACCTCTACACCTGCGCCATATAAATCTGCCAAGCAATCTGCATTTTGAAGAACAGAAGAAAGGGTTTGCTGAATAAAATCTACAATTTCCGGTGCAGTATCACTGCGCATTGAAAAGAATGTCATGCTTTCAAAGCTATAATCTACGCCCAAACTTTGAAGACTGGGAACAACCATGCCGTCGAAACCGGTAAAGTCTTCCGCATTAAATGTCAGAACCGGAACCATAGTTCCCTCTTCAACAAAGTCTCTCGCAAGTCCCAAACCGGAGAAATTAATATCGTTATGGCCGCCTAAAGTTTCCACATTACCTGCTACAGCACCGTCAACCACCATATGGTCGCCTGTTATACCAAGCCCTTCAAGCGCGATTGCTGATGAAACATGACCGACCGTTCCCGGTGCGCCCGCCGCAAATCTAACGTTTCTGCCCAAATCTCTAATGTCATCTACGGAGTGTATGCCGCTTTGACCCGGTGCCGCAAATAACCCGAACTGCTCCATGTCAACAGAAACAATAGGAATTATATCATCAAGTGAATAACCAACATCCGTAAACAGCAGAGATGATGAAAATACGCCTACATTTGCAAATAGTAAATGATGTTCACCGGAGCGTAAAACAAATTCTGTTGTGCCAACAATACCACCTGCACCCGGCAGATTTTCTATTGTTACTGTTTGTCCAAAAAGAGGCTCTGCATATCTGGCAACAATTCTGGCCCTTACGTCCATGGCACTGCCTGCCGGAAAGGGTACTATTACTGTAACGGGGCTGTCTAAGCCGGTGATTCCGGGAGCTTCTGCTTCGCCTGTTTCAGGGGCTTGGGGCGTTTCTGCTGCCGGTGCCGTAGTTTCTCCTGTCGGTGGCGCAGTAGGTGTTGGTGCCGTTGGTTCATCAGAGCTTCCACATGCCGCAAGGGTTAAACCCAGTAATAATATTAACGCTAATAATTTTTTCATGAAAATTCCTCCTAATTATCTGTTTTAAGACCTAATCTTTGATATTGCTCTGTCGGAGCTTCATTTTGCTTCATTAATATAAGCATCTGCTTGACAAGCCCTTCTTCTACTTCGGGGTTTGATAATGGGTTATTCTGTAAGGGGTCTGTATTTCTGTCGAAAAGCAAAGACCCGTATTTTTTGTGGTCGCTATATCTGTAGTATGCCTTCTTGTCATAGCGTTCATCCACAGGTATTTGCAAAACAGGTACATTGTCGCAAAAGTTAAAACCGTCAAATAATTTTGCTTGCTTCAACTCTTCCCTATGCATCGGTTTGCGAATATGGACGGGCATTAGAGTATATTGAAACAGCGGTCCATTATCTTCCGTTTGGGCACAGCGCATATAGTTATAGTTACCATCGGTGATATTTACATGCATCCCATGATATCCATATAGAATAGCATCGTGTACTTTTTGGTCATTTTCCACAATTGGACTTATATCCTTTCCAAGCATGTGGCAACCTTTTTCCAACCCAAAATATTTTAATATTGTGGGTGCCAAATCCGGCGTTTGGGCTATGGCCTTTCTTCTTGTACCCGGTTCGCCGACGTTTGGAATGTGAATGAAAAATGGTGTGTTGGCTATTTCATCGTATACCGGCATATAATTTTTACCTACCAAATCCTTTTCGCCTAACATATAACCGTGGTCGGTATTTACTATCAGCATCGTGTCCTTCCACAAATCATGTTCGTCAAAGATATCCAAAATGCGACCAAGGTACTCATCACACATACTAATCAAGGCGGCATAATTTATTTGTTGTTGTTTAAGTTCCTCCTCCTTCCCTTCTTGATTTCTATCCAGCTTGGCATAAGCCGGCCAATCGACATCGTTTATGCTGTCTGTATACATACGCTTAAATCTCTCGGGTACAAAGTAAGGTTCATGTGGGTCAAAATATTCAAGTTGCAAGTACCAATTATCGCTTTTAAGATTATTTAATATGAATTCTTTTCCTCTTTCAAAACATCGGGCGTGGGTGTGTTCTTCTTCCGTAGACATGGCTTCACGATTTGCAAGGTCTTGCCTTTTACCGTATTTTTGACCAGTAAATCCCTCAACCTTGCCTATCCACGCATCGCCTTCTTGCCCTCTTATAAGCTCATTGCTTGTAAATCGGTTGTGGTAGTTTGCCCCACCATCTTCCCAATAATGGCAGTGGTCTGTAATCAAATGGCTGTAAACTCCATTTTGGCTAAGAATTTCAGGCATAGATTCGTCAAAAGGTTCAAAAGGTGTCCAGCCTCTATGCAAGAAATTCAATCTTCCCGTATGCAACTCTCGCCTTGCGGGCATACAGGGCAAGCTTCCTGCAAAAAAGTTTTCAAAAGTTATTGTACGCTTGCCTAGTCTGTCAAAGTTAGGTGTTTTTATACGGCTATTGCCGTAATTTGACAAATAATGCTTATTTAAGGAATCGTACATAACCATTACTGCTCGCATCCAAAATCCTCCTTCTTGCCTCCAAGAAAGTGCTTTCAACATTCTCTCCAAGGAAGCAATAAAATTGCTTTTAGTGTGCTCAAATCCCAAAGAATTATTTAATGAATACGTATGCATTGGATAATAAATTAAATCCCGACATATGTAAATGGAAATAATCCACAAAATACTGTCGGGATTTAGGGTGTAATTTAGCAATTATGACAAAACCGTTAAAAGGTTTCCCTTCTTAGTAAAGTTCCGGTAATAGTCTCTGTTTTAGCTTGTGTTTCGCCATTTTGCATCAAATCTATCATCCATTTGGCACAAAGTTCTGAAATGCGACCATAATCTACGGCAATTGTTGATAAGCGAGGGCGAAACCACGACGACATTGTTATATTTCCGCATCCAACTAAAACCATGTCTTCCGGTATGCGTATACCGTTTTCGCTGAGAACCTCTATAATCGCCAATGCCATAGCATCATTATGTGCAAAACAAGCATCTGCTTGGCGAAATTTATCCAAATTTTCCAAGGTAACACGGTATGCGGTTTCAAATGTTAGGTCGCCATCCAGTTGATTTTCTTCTTCGATGTGCTTTCCGTAGCTTTCCAAGGCTTCTGCAAAACCTTCGTGCTTTTGTACAGAGTCGCCGCGGCCTTTGAATGCGTGCATTTCAATAAAATTAGAATAGCCACTTTCACAAAATGCTTTGCCAACGGAATAACCATTTTCGTGCATGTTTGAAATGATTGTGCTGTAACCCTCTTTTTTTGGGCTTGTTACATAAGAAAAAATACAGGGCAGTTCTGTTGCTTCAATCAAGTCCAATACATGTTGCTGGGGTTCATTGGAAGATACGATTATTCCATCAATTTTCCTGCCTCGTATCAATCTTTCGGCATAAGATGATACCTCCGGTCTTTTGTCGGGAAAAATCGGAATCAAATCCAGCCCTTGCAATTGCAAATGCTCGTGTATATAGAAATATAACTGGTTCTGCATAAAATAATTGGTTAGATTTCTAACATTTTCAGGAAATACATATCCAATAGTGTTTGAGCGGTCACTACGTAAACTGCGTGCATTGCTGTTTAGGTGAAAGTTGTGTTCCTCTGCAAGCTTTTTTACACGCTGCTTTGTGACTTCGGAAACAAGGGGACTGTCATTTAAGCATCTGGATACGGTGCCTTGTGACACTCCTGCAAGTTTTGCTAGTTCTACAGATGTCATCTTAACCGATGTCGTTTTAACGGATGTCATTTTTGACATCATGTCAAACCTAATCTCTTAAACTGCTCAGGCGGTGCGTCAGATTCTTTCATTAGTTTTATCAATTTCTGAATAAACTCACCTTCTATTTCCGCATCCTGAATACTGTTTTTTTGCTCCGGGTCTGTTTGCAGGTCGTAAAGGCGTGTGCCGAACCGCTCTAGTTGTAATGTATCACCGCCACCGGTTTCTGATAAGCAATCAATACGCATTACCGGTACGCCCTTAGTAAATGTGAAACCCGGATGGCTTTCCATAGTTTTCATCTCTTCTAAGGTGAACATTCTGCGCATATGGGTCGGCATAAGGGTGTAGTTATATAGTGGGCCATTGTCATCCCCTTCATAGTCACGCATATAGACATAACGGCCATCTGTAATATTTACCTGCCCTCCGTGCAAACCAAAAAGAGCGCATTCTCTAATAGGGGTATCGTCCTTAATAACGGATTTAAGAGACTTGCCCTGCATATCCTTAGTGGCTTCAATACCAAAAATATCAAGCACCGTAGGTGCTATATCTATGGTTTGCACCAAAGATTTTCTGCGTTCACCGCTAACAGCTAGGCGAGGGTCCCATACAAACAGTGGCGTATGTGCTACCTCGCTATAGAATGGATGTACGCATTTTGCCCATGAGTCATGCTCACCCAATAAAAATCCGTGGTCTGTACATACAATCAAAGCTGTATCTTCCCACATGTTATTGCTATCCATAAAGTCTAATATTCTGCCCAGTTGATGGTCGCAAGCACTTAACAAAGAGGCATATCGTTTGCGGCAATGCTCCACCGCTTCCGGTGGTTCTTCAACTTTGCGATACTCCGGCCATTCAAACATTGGCCCTGCATAGTCGTCGGGATACAAGTCTCTAAACTGTTGGGCTGCAAAGAAGGGTTCGTGAGGGTCAAATGACTCTAAGTGCAAAAACCAATTATCGCTGTCCTTGTTTTCTTCCAAGAATTCCATGCCCAAGTTAAATACTTTTGAAAGCGGAAAGTCCTCATCGGTTTTTATTTGCTTGCGATTTATTATATCTTGCCTCCACATTCTGCCATAATGTTCAGGTATTTCCGGTTCGCTTACAGATGCTTTCCAACAATCGCCTTCCTGCCCACGCACTATTTCCCAAGTATTGTAGCGATTATGGTAATTGCAACCGCCGTCCTCCCAATAGTGCTGGTGGTCGCTTATCAAATGCGAATATATCTGCTTTTCTTTCAGGATTTCCGGTAAAGAATCGTCAAAGGGTTCAAGCGGACCCCAGCTTCTATGCAAAAAATTATACCTTCCGGTATGAAGCTCTCTTCTGGCAGGCATACAGGGCAAGCTACCCACATAACTGTTTTCAAAAGTGACGGTACGTTTTGCTAATCGCGTAAAATTCGGGGTTATTGTCCAATCGCAACCGTAGGGCTCCAGCATTCTCCTGTTTAAGGTGTCAAACAAAACCAAGATGGTTTTCATTCCCTCGCACCCTTTCATCCTCATATAGTTTTAAACATTTGATTATTAATAGCATACACACTTGCAATAAGTCAAATTCTCATCAAATCACTCGGTGAGATAACGTGAATAAAAGCCGCAACAGGCAGCCCTCAAAATAAATTTGAGCGCAAGCCCCGCATATAGTATAATTGCAATGAGAGGTGGCGTGATTTTTGGACGAACAGGAAAAAATATATTGGCACGGCGCACATTTTGAAGCCTTGCAACTGGAATTTCACGAATATTTGGACGCACTCTCATTCAAAAAAGAGTATGAACTCAGCAAAGAAGCTCTCCGCATGGACACCTTGGTCATAAAGAAGATTAAGGACGTAGAAATCGCAAAAAATATAGGCAAGATTTTCAGAAACCATAACATCGTTGAATACAAGTCCGAAACGGACAGTTTTTCATTGTGGGATTATAACAAAGTGCTTGGCTATGCGTTTATTTATTCGGCGTTTGAAAAAGCACAGATGTCGGATATAACAATCTCCATTTCGTTGACGATATTTCCGCGAGAGCTTATCAAAACGCTTGAAAGTCGCGGCTTGACAGTACAAAACAGCGAAAACGGAATCCATCTCATAACAGGCGATATTGTCCCGATTCAGATACTCGAAAGTAAAAACTTATCCGAGAAAGAAAACCTATTTTTGCGCAATCTTCGCAGCAATTTAAGCGGAGCTGATATGCAAAAAACACTGGAATTATACAAGAAACACGAGCCGCTGAATGATAAAAATGTATACCTTGATAGAATAATCCGGGCAAATTTAGCCGCATTTAAGGAGGCTACCAAAATGAGCGAAACTGTAAGAGAAATTTTTTTAGAAACTGCCGAAGAAAACGGTTGGCTGAATGACCGTTATAATGACCGCGAAATTGAGAGGGCAAAAAAAATTGCAAAAAAAATGCTTATGCTTGGCTATTCACCTGAAAAAGTCACAGAAGCTACAGACCTTCCATTTGAAATGGTTATATCAACCGCAAGCCAACTGAAACAAAGCGCACCTGCGGTGCGCTAAGGTACGCTGGTGCGAATCATTGCTCTTGTGTAATAAGCTCAATTTCCTAGTATAGGAGACAAAATGAAGCATATAAATCTATTGATAAAACCTGCATCGGGCTTATGTAATATGCGCTGTATATATTGTTTTTATCATAGCCTAATTGCAAAAAGTGAAAATATAAGCCAAGTCATGATGTCTGCCGAGGTGGCAGATATTTTAGTAAAAAGAGCTTTTGAAGAAGCGGAGGAGAGCTGTACCTTTGCTTTTCAGGGAGGAGAACCCACTTTAGTCGGCTTAAACTTTTTTGAACAGTTTGTGAAGCTGGTCAACAGATACAACACAAATAAAATTGCTGTGCAATTTGCCATTCAAACAAATGGCCTTTCTATTGATGAATCTTGGGCTGATTTTTTTAAAGCTAATAATTTTTTAGTTGGTATATCCATTGACGGTTTACAAAAAATTCATGATTCTATGCGTAAAGATTCAAATGGCTTGCCTACTTATACAAAAGTTATAAATGCTTATCGCTTGCTTGCTGAGAAAAAGGTGGACACAAATATTTTATGTGTAGTTAATGGAAAAACTGCACGTATGGGCTTGCAAATATATAAAGAATTTAAAAATTTAAACTGCCGACACATGCAATTCATACCGTGCTTGGATTCGTCATGTGAAAGCCGAGGTAATGAGGCGTATTCCTTACTTCCGGAGCGTTATGCTTATTTTTTAAAGAGCATTTTTGACCAATGGTACAATGATTGGAAACGTGGTAATTACCATAGCATTAGGTTGTTTGATGATTATGTATTTGTTGCATCAGGTGTTTCGCCTTCCGCTTGCGCTACATCCGGACAATGTGGGCAGTACGCTTTAGTTGAGGCAAATGGAAGCGTTTACCCCTGTGATTTTTACGTGACAGATGATTTGAAACTGGGAAATATTATCGACTCTTCTTTTGAGGAACTTTTAAATAGCGAGAAAGCCATTAATTTCATTGAAGAATCCAAGAAAAAGCCCAAAGAATGTTTAGAATGCAAGTGGTTTAAACTATGTCGCGGGGGTTGCAAAAGGGATTGGTATTCTCTACAGAATAGCGGTGGCATTAAAGCCAACTATTACTGCGATGCATTTAAAGACTTTTTCGATTATGCATATGAGAAAATAATTAAAATTGCCAAGGCAGAACGTAATGCCAGAAATTTTCACTATAGATAGTAAAATGCCGACTATTGATGTCGGCATTTTACATATCCCCCATAAATTAAACTGACGTATGGTTAAAGCCAATAATTCCATTTTCCCAAAGACTTACTATTCCGGTTGGCGAGCCGGGCAAATCGTGGGATATGTTATCGACAACCCAGCTTCCCCCTCCACGCCTAACAATATCCGTGAGGTCATTGTGTGTGATTTGGTTACCGCTGCCGTTGATGCTTTGAATGAGAAATGCTCTGGCATTTGTGCGAGTCATGCTCGACCTCTCTGCTCTTAGAATGTTATTTCGTATTATATTACGATTACACACTCCACTTATTAGCATTGCAGAAAGTGTCCCACTTGAACGAACGCGAATATTATTGTATTCGATAATGCAATCGGAACAATTATGCAATCGTATGCCTTCAGTGGAGCTGGATGAGCCTGATAAAGCCCTAGGTTCAACAAGATTGTCGTGTACATGCCAAAAGCGACCCGTTACAGCAATGCCGAAATGCGTAAAATTCCCGCTTACATCGCCGGTATTTGCAATATGACAATTTCGTATAATTACACCATTCGCCGGTGTCCATACATGAATCCCCCGACTTGTGCTTCCGGCGGCTGAACCACCAACAGGCGCGATTAAACACCCATCAATCAATGCTTTTTCCACTGTGTCGGCTGTGCCACCAAAAGTTATGCCTTCTGCCCTCACTCCACTTGGCGATATCAATGCAAGGTCAATAACCGAAACATCATCCGCTTCTATAAATAAAATAGAATTTCTGTTTCTGGAGTTAGTAATATTTAGCGTGTTAGACCTAACCCCATTCATATTCAGCACAGACTCATGGCCAAATCCTTGAATCGTTACATGAGGCTTGCTTATGACCCATGGAGAACTATATTGGTATTCGCCGGGCAGTAATCTTATAATACCTCCATCCTCACCAATGGTATCCATGGCATAATCTAAAAATGATTTGCAATCCACTTCACCTTCGGGTATTAAAATCGTAACATCTTCCTGCGTGTAACCTTCCGATTCTAACCCAATTAGAATTATTTCTTTGTTGCTTGAAAAGTCGGGCAACCGTTGTGAGCGAATAACTAATTTCCTAAGAGAATCGGTGTCAACACTCCATCCGCACGGTGCCTTTGAATCTGTTTTCATTGCTGGATTCATAATTTGTACAACTCCTTTTTTATTTTTTTGCGCAATAAAAGCGAATAAAAAAATCACGATACAAGTACCGCGCCCAAAAGCTATATTCTGCTTCCGCACATTTTTTGATGATGCAACTTTAACACGTCAAGATTGTGTACTACAATGAATTTTAGTGTGCTGTTTCTTTAAAATTTCTTTGCTTAGAGTCTCAATCAAGCCGCCACGATGTGTCATGACAACTATGTCACCCACTTTTGCTGATTTTGAATATTTACTAGGAACTATCATTTCATATGTTTTTTTATCTGGAAATAAAAACGAACGGTTTTGAATGTTTTACGCACCCAAAAAATAATGAGGAAACAGGCCAGTTGCAATAAAAGACTTCATTAACTCGTACATTAGTATAAGCCAAAAAAACGCTGTTAGCCGTCAAAGGTTAATAGCGTTTTTTGTTGAATGTCATTGTTGTATGAAACTTTAAGCGTTATTTGTTTCTTCTTGGAATAAAAATTGCTTCTCCCAATATTCCTTGAATTTGCCGTTTTCCTTTTTGATTAAATCATACGGTGAACCCTGTTCAATTATCTTGCCATCATCCAAAAATAAGACATAATCAGCATCCCGTATCGTAGTAAGACGGTGTGCAATAATGAGTTTTGTACAGTCTTTAGCCCATACTGCAATATTTTGTTGGAATGAATATTCTGTTTCCACATCAAGCGCAGATGTAGGCTCGTCCAAAATAATGATGTTGGCTTTTTTTATTATGGAACGTGCTATTGATAATCGTTGTTTTTGCCCTTGAGATAATTTCACCCCACGTTCGCCAAGATAGGATTCAAGCCCCGATGGTAACTTCATAACAAATTCATAACTTTCTGAATACTTGAGAGCGTTTTCAATATCGGCTTCTGTAACATTTTTACGTCCAAGCACCAAATTTTCACGTACCGTGCCATCGAAAATAAAAATATCTTGTGAAACTATCGACATGGCATTTCTCATTGATGTAATGTTATAACTGTCCAAAGGTGCATTATTAAGCGTTATTTCTCCGCTTTGCGGTTCGTAAAACTTATATAATAATCTTATTAACGTGCTTTTACCGCCGCCGCTGGGACCAACAAGCGCAACGGTAGAGCCGCCTTTTATTTCAAAACTTACATTTTCCAACACACTAACAATTTTTGATTTTTCGTTTTCATCGTCAAGATAATGCAAGTTTCTTTCATCATCTTTATCGAAATCCTCGCCGTCAACCAGTTCCCAAGCGTCAAGTTGATACCGTTTTTCCGAATACGATTCATCAATCTTATATCCGAAAGACACATTTTCAAATTTTATATTTTTTACAGGTAATTCTATATCATCGCCTACTGCATAATTTTCTTCGGGTTCGTCAACTAATTTCAATAAGTCGTTTGCGCTTCTTAAAGACCGTTGGAAGTTGGAATAAGTTTGCGTTATCCCGTTGAACGGTTCAGACACCTTATGTAAAAGCGTGATAAACGCTACTAAATCACCGGGGTTTATTTGATTGCTAATCATTAAAAATATACCTATTGCTATACCAGTAACATATCCGATTTTTGTGGGTATTTCTTTAATTATTCCACGCAAGGTATCAAATTTTACTTTTCGGAGTTCATGTTTAACGCCGTCAATTTGCCCTCTTTTCATTCTTTCGTCAAAAAAATCTTCTATCTGATTTATTTTAACTTCCCGTATTCCTTGCGTTGCTTCTCCCATCGTTGTAAAAACAACATGGTCTGTGTAGCGTATATCATCAAGCGCTTTGAAGAAAGATTTTTTGAACGTAAAATTGCTGATGGGTTGTAAAATGCTCGCCAGTAATGCTGTCAATCCAAGATAGGGGTGTACCGTAAAAAGATATGCTCCGATTATGATAAACGTCAATGGCAGTTTTATCAAATTTCGGACATCTTCAACAACAAAATCCTTAACAATTTCCATTTGATTAAAAAATGTGTTCGTTATTTTTGAGGTGTGGTTATTGTCGTAAAATTCCATTTTAAGGCGTTGGATTTTTCCTAAAATTTCTCGCCGCATTGCGTAAATTACCGACTCGTTGAAATAACTGAAAATATATGTTTCAGCAAATTTGAAAATGTATTGTACGATAATAATTATTACGAAAGAAAGGATTATCTTAACGGCTGTATCTTGTGTTATATCGGGGGCTAAGTCGAATAGTATACGGCTTGTTTGTGCAAACGCCAAATCCGCAACAACCAAAACTACGCCAATTAAAGTAAGGGCAAAATAACACCATTTATACTTTAATGCGGGTTTCGCCGCTTTGTAATATGCACCAAGAAGGCTTTTATTTTTCGTTTTATTCTCCATGAAGAATGTACTCCTTTTTCTCTTATTGCTACGAATCAAGTTCTTTCTTCTTCCGCTCTTCCGTTTCCCAACCCTTCAACCAATAAGCGGGTATATCCAACCCCTCAATAAAGTCCACAAAATACTTCTGGCACATAAAGGCGTGAAAATCCGCTGTTTCTTGAACCTTCCGATTCTAACCCGATTAGAATTATTTTCTGCTTCCGCACATTTTTTGATGATGCAACTGTAGCACGCCAAGATTATTCGCTCATTCACAAGGGAATTATCAATTCTCGGATTCCATCTCTTGCAGTGCCATGATACGTCCCTTGTTGTCGAAGCAATACCTATAAGGAAAATCGCGTTTTAATGCGGCTTCGGAAAATTGTTCCGTAACAACCATGTTATTTTTTAGGCGAGAGAGCGTAAACTCCCAATTGTTAGTCACATTCGCGCCCAAGAGGATATGGTCTTTCAGCTCTCCCTCAAATGGTACTGCCAGTGCGACTACATTCTCCAAAATATGCCCGCCAATGTTTATTTTGTCCAAGATGCATAAATTAGCTTCTCCTCTGTAACCACCAACGCTGGTCATCATAGTCGCCTTTAACATCTTACCAAAATCAGCGACAAGAGCTTTGTGGATAATAGTATTAAAAGAACCGGTATCCAGCAATATTTGGGCTTTCAAACTATAAGCCTTGAGGCGAGGTTGCCATAGTTTTGCCGGGAACACGTACCGACACGGACGTTTCTTGTCAAGATTAACCGAGAAGTTCGACATGCAGACTGCCTCCTCGCTCTTTGCAACCATAAATTATGGTTCCCTCCGAATGAAGTTCTAAAATACCAATTTCTTCTAGAGCCGGGCGAAGTTCATCCCTGCCTTCAGCGGAGGCTATGAGATAACCCTCCCGGTCAACATCTTCTTTTGTGGAAACCAACACCCAATGACCGGTAAATTCGCGGTCAATTTCTTCCTCTGTGATAAAACGTGTTCCATCGTACCTAGTTATATTCATAATGACCTCCCGATTTTTTGTTAAAAGTTCTACACCATTATTCCACGTTTTAGCTTGCATGGCAATCATCACCCCATTCTCCTAACCAGACGATTTCGATGTCTTTTTCGCCATAAACAAGAATTTTTCAATCAGCAAATCCACCAATTTCCTGTCCAGTTTTTCAATATCAACCAGGGGATTTAAGCTCTCCAATTTTTCTTGGATTGCATTCGTGTATTTGAAGAACAATATTCTCTTTTTCAGCATCCTGTAGGTGCAAAACATATTTCAAATCAGCCGTATAAAAATTCAACTTATCCATATTTGCCTTTCTACACAATCGAGTAGGAGGCTACCCATTAGTTGAGTAGCCGACCTCTCACACCACCGTGCGTACCGTTCGGTACACGGCGGTTCTCTAGTTTACGCAACCG